>Ga0209167_10000298_pt1 | contig 41965 bp, 39 predicted proteins | sample Coa_R1_9_FD_187154 | JGI IMG/M metagenome (GOLD analysis project Ga0209167, IMG submission 187154) | Surface soil microbial communities from Centralia Pennsylvania, which are recovering from an underground coalmine fire - Coalmine... | ecosystem: Environmental > Terrestrial > Soil >...
GTTTGCGTTTGTTCTTCGTTTTGTTATAATGAGTTCCGCCAACGCGTCGGTTAGGCGGTCAGCCACTGCTGTTTAAGGGGGGACAGATGGATGACCCTTTGATTGATAGAGAGAAGAATATGCGGATTCTGGATCGACTGGAGGAGTTCACCCGCCTCAAAAAAAGACTTTCGGTTCCTGTTCCTGAGCACGGACGTTTTCTTCCCTACATCCTGGGGGCGATGACCTTTTTGGGATTTTTGATCCTCATCGGGACCGGAATGCTGATCGCCCAGTTCTACAACCCTGCATCCCCAAAGGCCGCTTATGAGAGTGTAAGCTATCTCCAAAATTCCGGTCTGGGATATCTTCGCTCGCTTCACTCCTGGACGGCCAGCGCGACCGTTCTGATGCTTTCGCTTCATTTAATGAGGGTTTATTTTACCGGCGCATATAAGTCGCCCAGGCAATTGACCTGGTGGATCGGGGTCGGTCTCTTTGCGGCCATGGTTTACGGATCCTTTTTTAGCGGCACCGTTTTGAAGTGGGATGACGAGGGAGGGGACGCTGCGGAGCATTACACCGCGACCCTTCAGATGCTGGGTCCCATCGGGAACCTCCTGATTGGAGATAATCAGGGACACACGCCGCTCAGCGTGCGCCTCTACAGCTCTCATATCTCTCTGTTTCCCCTTTTGACCGGGTTCTTGCTGCTCGGACACTTTTATCTAATCCGCATGTTAAATCTGGCGCCGACCCCTTGGAGTCCCTATGCGAAAGAGGCCGACGTCCCCGTGGACGCGATGCGTGGCAGTTTTTATGACCATGTCCTGGCCGCGATCCGCTACGGGGTGCTCTATTTCGGGGGGGTGGCTGTGCTGGCTCTGGTTTTGCCGGCACCCCTTGGTCCCTCTTCGCTGACTGCGCACAGCGAAACAAAACCTCCGGTCTTTTTCCTTTGGATTTATGCGCTGGAGAATTTCATCGGGGTGGGAGCCATTCTCTATGCGAGCCTTCTTCTGTTTCTCTTCCTTTTTATCGCTCCGCTGATCGATTTGGGACGGGACCGGACCCTTTCGCAACGGCGAAAAATGGTCTGGACGGGGGGGGTGGGGCTTATTGCGATATTGTCCTTGACCGCTTACGCGTGGATTGCCCCTGCCCAATCGCACATGGGGCATCACCACCACGAAGGTGATGGCGATTCCGAAGATCACGAAAACGACCATGAAGATACGGATCACCATGACCATGAGAATGCAGAGAAGGCGCACCCGGGGGACGACGGCACGCGCCATCAGGAAGGTGCGGGAACTCATAAGGAGTCCCCCATGCAGATGCCGATGCCGGGTTCCCATTAGAGGGTGCCGCTTGCATCAGGATCGGGGGGTCGGTGCCTGCTCCGGCCGGTGACCCGAGGCGGAGCGATCCTTTCTTTCACAAAAGGGCTCGTAATACTCCGCTTTTCCCGTGAGGCTCGAGAAAAGAAGCGAACCGAATGCGAAAAGGAAAAGAATGAGGTCAGCGAGGGTGAGCGCTCCCAATAGGGGCGGGCTTGTGACCTTGAGTATCCCGATGAGATTCGCCGTGAATGCTAGAAGTGATAGCAATAGAATTCCTCTTCTCACACGTTTCGATCGTGTGGGGTGAAGCCTTCCAATGACTTTAGCCTTTTTTTCGACGGCGTCGGCGCAGAATCTGCACCAGAGGATCAATTCATGCACGACGTCCGCCTGCGGAAGATCGGCGGCCAGCGGCAATACACAATATATTTTCCCCAGTTCCAAGTTCTGCAACTGTCCTGAACGGTTGATCGCGTAGCGTTCGCCGCTGGATCCCCGGAAAACCACAAAAGCCCCCTGCCGAAGCTTGGATACCGCTTGGGGCCCGATCATCTGTGTCAGTTCCTTCCACGCTAACTTTGATGCCCGCTTGCGTGTTTTTCGGTACAGACGATCTTGATCCGTTTCGCGACCCGTCCGCTCCAGGGCTCTTGCCGGGGAGGTTGGGTTCCAGGCGGTAAACGTATTAACCTCCCACGATAGGATCCAGAAAGAGGAGAGAACCAGGGAGCGGGCTTCCCCTCTGGATGACTTCCTCAGCCGCAACATCGATCACGAGGCCCCCCTTCTCCCAATGGGCGGCGGCAATACGCTCAGCCTCCGCTTCATGATAGGTTCTCGTTTCGCTTCCGCGGTGTGAAAATTGTCGAATCGTAATCATCTCGCGTCCCTCTTCTTTGGCAGATGTTCCCCCCTCGCGGAAGCAAAATCGATGCCAGCGCGGACACCCCCTTGGCCTTTCACGGCCGAAGGCTGAAAGACAATCTGTGCATAAATTGCAGGTGCGAGACGGCGAGCGAGAGACAGGTCTGCAAAAGGGGAACATCGGCGAGGCTCCGCATCCCAGGATCTGCCGGCATGCCGTGACCCGGCGAGAGTTTTCGCTATATCCGGCCCGGTCGTTTTGTTATAATCGTTTCGCCCGGGGGGTAGAGGTGAGCGACGTGAAGGCCCGCATCTATTTATTGCGAGAGAAGATTCATGACGGCATCGATTTTTCGCTCGATCGGCTTTTCTCCGAGGCCCAGGACACTTACTTTCTTTATGAAGAACAGCTCGAAGAACTTGATCGGCTTCTCACCGCCATTTTGGGGGAGGCCGACCGGACCATTGACCAGGGAGGGATCAAACGGCTGTTCGAGCGGATTCAGTTCCTGGAGGACCGCTTTGAGGAGATCGACAGCGGGCTTCGGGGCCGTCCGATGCGGGCCAGACGCCGGTTTTCGTTTTATGGTTTTTTCCGAAGTTGGCAGGAGTCGAATTCATCGGGTTCCACGATTCAATCGGAGATCTCTTCCAGCGCCGAGGCCTACGAGATCCTTGGAGTCAAAACGGGCACCCCTTTACCTGCAATTACCGCGGCGTTCCGCAGGTCGGTCAAATCGCTTCACCCGGATGTCCGTGGCGGAGATCGAAGCGCGGAACCGGCGCTGCGAAAGCTGATCGCCGCGTACCAATTGATTAAAAAGGAGTTCACAAGAAAGTAACCTCAACGCCGGAAGGCCCAGTCCGCAGGTTCAGCTGCTCTCAAGGTGCCCGTCGAGGGGGTCTCCAAAGGATTACCCCCCTTCTCCATCCGGCGGAGTTGCATCCCGCCCTGGCTATGTCCCTATAATAAAGTCGAAAGGTAGCTAGGACATTCTATTGAACGATTGGCCAAGGAGGCGGCTGTGAAGCGAGTGATGTGGATGGTGGTTGCTTTAACGGTTCTTTCGGGCTGTGCAGTAGGAAGAGATCTATTCGGGAATAAGACGGCACTCTCCCCGGCAGAACCCAAAGAAGTCAGCGTGGCGGATGCCCAGACCGCGTTTGAGAACGGGGTGGCGGCGTACAGACAAGAGAAATACCACGAGGCTGTCGGACATTTTGAAAACGCGATCAAGATCGATCCGATGCTTCCCGAGGCACATCTCGATTTGGGTCTGGCCCTTTATCATGTCGGGAGGGTCAAAGAGGCCAAGCAGCAGCTCGATTTGGCCGGTGACCTACTCGCCCAAAATTATACGAGCAGCAACCCGGGTTTGGGAGGAGCGGCGCAGTCGAGGGACAATTCCTCTTCGGGACCTTCGAACTCTAATTCCGATAATTCCAATTTGCCAAACCGGAACCCCTAGTTCGATCAGTGGAGAAGCTGACCCGCGAGGCGCCGGTCCGCCTCCGAGTGGCGAGTCCGATCTGCCGAGGGGCCGTTCGTGCTCCGAGGAGTCCGGCTTAGTCACCCGGAGTAAGATGGAAAAGCCTGATCTTCCTGCGGAGCGTCTTATAATCGATTCCGAGGTTTTTGGCGGCCTTCACCCGGTTCCAGTTATGCTTTCGCAATGTTTCAAGGAGCAGGGTCCTCTCCGCCTCCTCGGCGGCCTTTCGGCCGACCTCCCGTAGGGTCCTGGGACGGGGATCTGGGGGGGATTCGCCTCCCGATATCGCAATGGAGGGGGAGCGCAGATGAAGTTCCCGGGGGGTGATGAACCGCCCATCGGAAAGGATGACCGCCCGCTCAAGCAGGTTTTCTAATTCTCGAACGTTTCCCGGAAAATCATACTCCATGAAGGCCTGCAAGCCTTCCTGGGAGAGCTGCATTCTCGGTTTTCCCTCGGAGTGGAATTTTTCGAGGAAGTATTCGATGAAGAGGGGGATGTCCTCCTTGCGCTCGCGGAGGGGAGGAACGAGGATCGGAACCACATTGAGCCGGTAGAACAGGTCCTCCCGAAACCGGCCGGCGCGCACCTCGTCCTGAAGATTCTTGTTCGTCGCGGCAATCACCCGGACGTTTACCCGATGCGTCCTTGTCCCTCCCACCCGTTCAAATTCCCGGGTCTGAACGACACGCAAGAGTTTTCCCTGAATATTATTGTCGAGCTCCGCGATTTCGTCCAGAAAAAGGCTTCCCCGGTCCGCCAATTCGAAGCGGCCGGGCTTGGCGAGCATCGCGCCCGTGAAGGCTCCCCGCTCGTGTCCGAAGAACTCGCTTTCCATTAATCCCTCTGGAACGGCGGCACAGTTGACCACAATGAATGGAAAGTCCTTTCGCGGGCTCATCTGGTGAATCGCTCTGGCGATGAGGTCTTTTCCGGTTCCGGTTTCACCCTGAATGAGCACCGTGGCCTTGTCGTCCTGAGCGATTTTGCCGATTACGCGCAGAATTCTCTGCATCGCCTGACTTTTTCCCAGCAGAGGCGTGGATGGCTGATCCAATCCCAACTCCTGCTTGAGATAGCGATTTTCCCGGATGATTTCTAGATTTGTGATCGCCCGCTGAACCGTAATCAGAAATTCCTCCTTCGAAAAGGGCTTGGTCACATAGTCAAAGGCCCCTTTCCGCATGGCCCTGACCGCGGTTTCAATTGTGCCGTAGGCCGTCATGATCACGACAGTGACGTCCGGCTGAATTTTGCGAAGCCGCTCCAGCAGCTCAAGACCGTCGACTTTCGGCATTTTTAGATCGGTAATGACGAGGTCGAAAGACTGTTTTTGTACAAGCGAGAGCGCCTGCTGCGGATCGGTGAGGGTGGTAACGTCGAATCCCTCATGGGAGAGAATTTCCCACAGAATGCCCGCCTGGACCTTCTCGTCATCGATAATCAATACGCTATGCATGATCATCCTGAACTGGAAAATGGACTGTGAACCGGGACCCTTTTGCGATCTCGCTGGCGACCTCGACCCTTCCTCCGTGTTCTTGAATGATCCGGCTGACGATGGAGAGTCCCAGACCAAAGCCGCGCGCCTTAGTGGTGAAGTAAGGATCAAATAGCCGCGGAAGGTTTTCTGGGGGAATCCCGCACCCGGTGTCTTGGATCGAGATCGTCACCTCGGGTACCTCGGTTTCGATCAACGCCGTTGCGACCTGGAGTTCTCCCCCATCCGCCATCGCCTGAATGGCATTAATCAGTAAATTAAGAAGGGCCTGTCGGATCTGATGGTAATCCACCGCCACCTTGGGTAGCCCCGGGCTATAGGTGCATCCGATCTTGATCTGTTGTTGACTGGCTTCCGGGGTAATCAAGGCCAGGGTTTCGTCGATAAGGTCATTCAGATCCGCAGGTTGCTTGGAAAGGGCGATCGGCTTCGCGAATCGGAGAAAACCTTCGACGATGTCATTTAAGCGGTTCACCTCCTTCTTCATGTTCTCCGAGAGTTCGAGGAATTTCTCCCGTTCCGGAAGGGAAGGAGGCGCGAAACGATCTCGCAAGTGATCGATGATCAGGCCGACACTGTTCAAGGGATTCTTGATCTCGTGTGCGACGCGGGCGCCCAGCTGGCTTGCGACCTCCAGCTTTTCCATCCGCTTTTGAATCTCTTCCAGTTTAAGGATCCCCTCCGCCATCCGGTTGAACGCGACCTGCAAGACACCGATTTCATCGGTTCGAGACTCTTTAAGGCGGAAAGAAAGGTCGCCCCGGCCCAGGCGTATGGCCGCTTGGACGAGTTCTCCGATCGGTTTTGTAACAGTTCTGGCCATCGAGGTGGCAAAAAGTACTCCGATCAAAAAGAGACCCGCCGCGGTCGCAAAGCCCCAGAGCTTGATCCGGTCAAGAAGGCCCACTGCGGCATTCATGGACATCTCGATCCTCCCGAATCCCAAGAGCCGCTCCTGTTGAAAGAGAGGAAAGGTCAGAAAGAGGATCGTATCACGGCCGCGTCTCCGGATGCGGGTGTCGATTTCGTTCTGCTGGAGGCGCTTCAGCGTTACCGGGTCGATCTGCTCCACCGGGGGAAGGATTCGCCCCTCCTTCCCCGCCGGATAGTCGATGATGACCTTGCTGTGGTCGTCGATAAAAAAAAGATCGTGCAGGGTTTCATTTTCGCTGTAGATGTCGAAATGACGCTCCTCTTCTCCGAAGTTCTGAATAAATTCCCGGATTTGACGCTTTTCATTTTCGGGGATACTGGCGAGGTCGGCTTGGTTTGATTTCAGGATCAGTTCTGAGAGATTCAGCTGAAGTGTTTTCCCCATCAGAAGCGCACGTTGAAGAATCTGATTCGTGAGGATCTGTTTTTCGATTTGGTAATTCAGCAGGAAAAGCGCTCCTGTTGTAATAAACAGCAGGAGCAGCATCATTAAAGTTAGACGCTGGCGAAAGGACCGAAAAGGTATCATTAAAACATTTTATTATAGCCTTTCTGAAGACGCAAGCTCAGGCGCCTTGCCGAAAAGCCGCTGGAACCCTCACGGGCGAGGGAGAGAGGGGCCGAGTCATCGTCCCTGAATCGACGGTTCCTGTTCCGCTGGAAGTCCAAGATGGGGATGGGTTGAGGAGGTCGGCGCTTTGAGCCACCCGGCCGGGTCCGATCAACTGGACCCGGCTGACTTTCCTTAATGGCAATATCCGGGACTGGCCGATCCCAGAATGGTCACTCCCCAGGGATAACGGCCGATGTCGGCGATGCGTCGGATCTGATCGGAGAAGGAGTCGATGACGTAGAGTGCGTTGTCGGTGGATGAAGCCAGATAGAGTTTTCTCCCGTCCGCCGTCGTCGCGGCGGTCTCCAAGGCCACGTTTGCTCCGATTTTCAAGCGACGGATCTGCTTCAGGGTTTTCATGTCGAAGACATAGACCGTGCTGTCGCCTCGGCTGATGACGTAAGCCTTTCTGCCTCCCTGGGTGAAATTCACGCCGGTCATCTGCGCACCCGCTTGGAGGGTCGCCACCACCGTTCTCTTCGTGGTCTCAATGACCGATACCGTTTTATCCCCATTATTGAGAACGAGCATGTATGCGCCGTCTGGCGACGCATAAGCCCGCCAAGGGGCTTTTCCCACCTGAATCCGGTTGGTGATTCGGTCGGATTGAGTATCAATAACGGTGACCTCGCCGGCATCTCCGTCTGCGGCGTAAATGAACTTCCCATCGGGGGTCAGGGTGGGATGGCTGATTCCCTCCAGGCTAGCGAGGTAAGGCTGCGGCTCCCTCCCCGCAGCGTGATGGACGTCCCCGATCGCCAGATGTTTCTCCGCCGTCTGCTCCAAGGGGCTTCCCAGGACGGTGACCTCGGGGGCTCCCAGGTTCGAGACGTACACTTTCCCCTGATTCGGGAGGACGCTGACCCCGTGGGGTCCGGAAAAACCCGTCATCCGCACCGTTTCCCGACCCTCTATGAGATCAACCACCGAAACGGTGGAGTCCTTCATGTTCCCGATATAGGCCAATCGATTGTCGGTGGTGATATCGAAGTGTTCCGGCGATGAACCGGTCTCGATTGAACGCTCAACGTTTTGGGTTGCGAGGTCCACAATCAGGAAACGATCTTTCCCCGTCGCTGAGACGAGGAGCTTTTTGCCGTCGCCGGTCAGCATGGCCATATGGGCATTTGAGAAATTCCCAAGGGGGATACTTCCCAGGACCCGGTCGGTTTGGGTATCGACCACCGAAACATCATTTGAGTCGCGGTTGGTCACAAAGACGAGAGAGGTGGGATCATAAGCGGAAAGGTTCATGGGGCCGGCAGTGTTCCCAGCCGACCATCCCATGGAGGGGATGGAAAGAATAAACCCGAAGAGAGCAATGGCTGTTTTGGCACCCCTTAGCATCTTTTTTCTCCCCTGCGGCAAGTGAGACTTTCGACGTCTGAATGCTGACGACCGGAGCACTTTCATGGAAGGCAATCGCCTCCGAGTCAAAAAAAATCCTCAACACCCTGACAGGTATTGAGGATTGCGTCCCGCTGACTTCATCCTCGCTGCTTTACCGGCGTTCCTTCGAACGGTAAGCTTTTGTTTCCCCGGGCAGGTCTTCTGACTCACGGATCAGCCTACTCCCTCGCCTTCCCGCAGACGGGAGCCGCGCTCGGCTCGTTCTGCAGTGGCCATTGAGGTTTCGTACCCGTTTACAGCGGCGGGACCGTCCCGGAATCACACCGGGTTCCCTCTTGATCCCCGACAGGGGATACCCGAAGACGGTTGATGGTAAAACGTTGCAACCGGCCTTGTCAAGTCAAAACCGGTCTCCTTGGGGTTTTTCACCTCGGGGATGCAAAATCAGCAGCGGAATTGGAGCCGAATCCCTCGTTTCTCTTTGGGGTTCGCGGATCAACGGTGTCACTCCTGAGATCGGCAGAAGACGGAGGGGAAGGTATCGGTCGGTCGTTTTCATCCCTCAGCACCGGAGGATCCTTGATCGAGAGAACGCAGGTCGACGGATGCAAACGTGGAAATGACGGGGTTCGGAGGCCCGTTCCTCCCGGCTTTATGGTACAATCGTGATGCCCCAAGAGTTTGAGAAAATATCCGGAGCCGGTCTGGGAGCGGCCCTTGGGAGAGCGGCACGCCTCACAGAAGCGGTCCTTTTGGAGGGAGGTTGTGTGAGTCGATCGAGCAATCGAGGTTGGATCGGTCAACGTACAGCGGGTTGGATCGTCGTGGGCGTTCTGGCGGGTTGCTGGGATGTCGGCTTCGGATCGGAAGCGTCGGTCAAAAGAATTAATGTCGTCACCACCATTGCCCCGCTGACCAATATGGTCCGAAATGTGGGGGGAGATCGGATCAACTTGCATGGTCTGATCCCCGAAGGGACGGATTCCCACACCTTTGAACCGGCCCCGTCGGATCTCTATTATCTGTCCGATGCGGACCTGATCGTCCTGAACGGATTGACGTTGGAAACCCCGACCGAAAGACTGGCATTGGCCAATAAAAAGAAGAGCGCCCTGATGGTCAAACTCGGCGATCGGACCATTTCGCGGAAAGAGTGGGTCTTTGACTTCTCTTTCCCCAAGTCTCAGGGGAACCCCAATCCCCATCTTTGGCTGAACGTCGGTTATGCCATGCGCTACGTGGAGCTGGTTCGCGACGCCCTGGTGCAGATCGATCCCGACAATCGTGGGATCTATGAGTCAAATGCAACCGCCTATCTTGCACGGCTGGACCGCCTCGATAAGGCCATTATGATTACGATGAAGACCGTTCCTCCGAAGAACCGAAAATTGGTCACTTACCACGATTCCTGGGCCTATTTCTGCCCGAGGTATGGGTGTAAAGTGATCGGCGCGGTCCAGCCTGCCGATTTCGCCGAGCCCTCTCCGCAGGACATGGCCCGCCTCATCGATCAGCTGCGTGCCGAACAGGTCCCGGCGATTTTCGGGTCTGAAGTGTTTCCGAGTAAGGTCCTCGATCAGATTGGTCGCGAGGCTCAAGTCAAGTACATCAGCACCTTGCGGGACGACGATCTTCCCGGAGAGCCGGGGACCCCGGTTCACACCTACATTGGAATGATGGCAGCGAACATGAAAACCATGGCCGCCTCCCTCGGAGGAGACCCAGCTCCCATGGCTGAAATCGATCCCTCCGACCTGAAGCAGCGTTCGTTCTGAGCACCCGCCCCTGGCGGCAATCCGCCCGATCGCCTTCGCTAAATCATCCGGGATGTAGCCTAGGACGGTTTGGTCTGGGTGAACTGATCGATGACGTTTCCAGCAGAATCAAGTGCTTGCAACGTCAATTGCGACTCGGTGATATGAACCGAGAGGATTTCGTGAATTTCCTCAGAGAAGGCGGTGAAATCGCTCTCTTTCACGGGATAAAGCGGTGCTCCCCCTCCCCCGGTCACGACATAGGTCACCCCGTTTTGAGGAACGGTCCGTTCATAGTCGTGGGCATGTCCCGTGATGACGAGATCGACCTGATTGCGCGCGAAGAGTGGAACCCAGCTCCTCCGGACAGCCGGATCATTTCCATAGGCGCCACTATTGAAGGGGGGATGGTGAAAGTAGACAATTTTCCAGCGGGCGGACATCCCGATCACGGAGGCGAGCCAGCTATTCTGTCCGGGATCGGTGACCTGGTTACTGTCCAGCCCAATGAAATGGGTATCCCCCCAAAAGAAGTCATAGTAAAAATGGCCCTTCGGTAGAAATAAATTTTGTCGAAAGGGGAGTCCCCCATCGGTCACGATATCGTGGTTGCCGGGAACGGGGAAAAAGGGGATATGATCGATCAGGGTGGAATAGGGCAAAAAATAGTGGGGATCGTATTCCGCATCGGCCCCGCTGTCGTAGACCAGGTCGCCAGCAATAATGGCGAGACTGAAGCTCATTGCGGAGAGGAGTCTCGCTAATTGCAACTGTTCAGGGGATCCGGTTCCGCTATCCGCAAAGGCAACGAAGGAGAAATGATTGTTCCCGGGGGGTGGAGCGGTCGTGAAGCGGGTGGGGCCGCCGAGGGGGATCCCGTCGACCTCCACCTGATAAGAATAAGCGGCTTGGGGGTTCAAAGAAGGGATCAGGGCAAAATGCTGGTCCTCTCCCGTGTTATCTTGAAGGCTTTCGTCCAGGTTTGCGCCAGAACCCCACTTGACCGTCCCCACGGGTCCGCAGCGCCATCCGACCATCGCGGAGGTCGCGGTTACAAAGGCCAGATAGGGAGACCTCGGGGCAGGGTTTGTACAGCGAGCCGCCCCTTGAGACACCGGGGGAGAGGCCGACAAAGGGGATGAAGGAGCCGCGGACGGCGCCGCGGGTGCCGGGGACAGGGGTAACGGGGGAGCGGGAGAAGAATGATCGGACCCGCCGCAAGCAGGGATCAATATTAAGAGAAGAGTAAAGAAAACGCGTCTCATCGCTCATCCAATTGACTTCAGCATAGCGTCTCTTCAGAGAACGGGTCAAGGTCCTTGGTTTGCCCGGAAGCCATGCGTCGAGGATCGCCGCTCAGGAGAACGGGGATGGGCTGACGTGACCTTCCGTGCAGAGGCCGGGGTCTTTAAAAAGGGGCTGGAGACACGTCCTCGGATTGGCCTCCCCCGAAAGAAGGGCCGGGATCGGTTGTTTAGGTCGGAAAGGGATATTACCTTGACTTGAGTAAGCTCTACCGGTTGTGTTTTCGGCTCTGCCGGTCTCGAAGATGCTGGATGATGGCACCGTAGGGAGCGGGGCTGACTGCGACCGCCTGATGGGCTAGGCGGTAGAAGAGTTCCCATGGGCCACCACCGCTTCTCCAGATACTCCCAAAAGGCTTCCTCCGTGGAGAACTGGCGGTTGAATTCCGGCAGCCGTTCGCAGGTGCTCCATTGCTCCCATGCCCCCAACTACAACGCATGGGGGCAACTCAAGTCAAGGTAATACGCCTTAGGTCGGAAGAAGATCGGGAGAGACTTTTTAGGTCTTATGCAAGACCTCGCGTAAGAAGGTTTCCTGCCTCTCAGACAGATCGGCGATCAGTCTTTCCCGCTCGACGCGAAGCTCCTGGACAATTCCCTTCCGAGTCCAGTAGAGGAGGGCGAAGGAGAGGCTGTTCCGAATCCTCCGCAGCCAAATCCAGTAATGAAACGTAAAGAGCCCGCTCACCGGTAAGACCAATAGATAGAGAAGGGCATAGGGAACCCCGATAAACCAGCCGACACAAATGCATTGGGTTAGATAGAAGATCGGAAATAGGAAAGCCCCGCTCAGAAACTTGATCGTACCCTCGGCATTGAGATATTCCATCCTTCTGGCGATGAGGGTCGGAAGGCGGTACGGGAGATAGTTGTTCAGGATCCCGAAGAGGGCGACCGGAAACCCCAGCAGCGCGGGAGTCAGCGCTTTCAAGAAGATCAAAAAGGGGAACCATGGCGAAGTCTTATGAGAGAAGACCCGGTCACGGAGCCCCAATCCACGGAGCCTTTGATGATACTGCTCCATCCGTTCCTTGAACTCGAAGAACCAAGGTGGATCGATCTTCTGGAAGTAATGGATCGCTTCGAGGATCTCTTTCTCGCCAAAGAGGGGGCCGGCGAGTTCTGCGGGAAGGGCGAGCCGATGGTGGAATACCTCATGGACCTGCCGGGCCAGCCGGGCCAACGTGGTCTCTTCCGTGTGGACGGTCAGCGCGTGAAGCGCACGTTCAATCTCTCCCGTGAGCCGGCGGACGGCCTCTTGGGGATCGCTCGAGAAATCGCGTCGGTACGGTTCGACCGCAATCGGTCTTCCGATCCGGATGAGGACCTCGCTTCGGAAGCGGTTCCATCGAGAGAAGGTGAGCCCAACCGGAAGGATCAGGACCCCTAAATTGAAACCGCAGGACGCTTCGCTTTCCAGAGCGATGCGCGCTGTTCCGGTTTTTAGCCTCTTGACCTGGGGATCGCGGTGGCTCACCCCCTCCGGAAACATGGTAATCACCCCATCCCGCGCCAAAAGCTCGCGGCAGGCGACAAACGCGGCCTTGTTGTTCTCGATCAGATCCTCGATCTCTGCCGGATCGGCGTCCTGTCGGCGATAAATTGGAATCACGCCGAAGCGGCGGAAGATGGGGCCGAAGGGTCCGAACGAGAAGAGTGTGTTCTTCGCGACGAACGAGATCCGACGCGGGCAAATCGTGCCGAGGAGCAGGGGGTCGATCAAATCGTTGGGGTGATTTGAGGCCAGAATAATCGGTCCGGAGGAAGGAATGCGCTCCAGATGCCGGACCTGGATCCGGGCAAAAAATATCCCAAATGCGATTCGAAAGAGGAAGCGAAGCGACCAATAAAGCCCGTCAGACTCGATCTTCGCTCTCATGTTTTAAAGTATCTTTCCGGTCCGAGGCTTTGTCAAGATGATCCGGGAGCCGCCTTCCTTTTCAGGCTTCAAGGAGGTCCATGCCTGATTGCCCTCTCGTCGGCGGATGGCGGAGGGTCCGGCACCCTGGAGGGCATGACATCCGATTGCGGTGTGATCGGGTACGGTTCGGAAAGGGGCGGGTGAGCCGGCGGGTCTGCAGAGTGGGCATCTCCCCGGGCAGGGCTGCCCTCCGTGGGATTGCGGGTACGGTACTCGCCCTAGTTGTCTCTGCGTACCACGACCAGTTTGTCGGCGCCTGATTCGGCGCCCCAAACCTCTCCGAGCCGCCCCATTAACTGCCGAACATTTGCCGCGGGGGTGGGGAGAGGGAACACTTCGAACTGTTGGTTAACGGGGTCGAAGCGCATCAAGGTATTCGCACCGAAATCGCTCAACCAGACCTTATCCTGACCGTCGACGAAAACCGCATAGGCCATGGGGTGACTTCCGGGGAGGCGCCATTCCTTCCATTTTTGTGTGGTCGGATCATAGCGGGCCAATTGCCCCACATTCCACTCGCTCACCCATATTCGGTTATGTGAATCTGCCCAGAGACGGCGGGAGCCCTGCTGGCGGGTCGACGGCTCGATGAGGGTCGCGGCTCCACTTTTTAAGTCGACCCGGGCGATATAGTTTCCCGCAAGGGAAGCATAATAGAGGGTGCCATCGGGTGCGGTGGTCATCCCATAGGGTCCCGGGCCCCGGGGATCCGCAAACACCTCGATCCGGCCGGTTTTAGGGTCCAACCTTCCGTAGAATCCATTCTGTCCCGTAAACCAGAGGATCCCCGTGTGATCGAAGGTGGCGGTGTTCAGACCGACATTGGGGTAGGTCTTGGGCAAGGGAAAGATCTGGGGATTCAGGGTCGTGGGATCGACCCGTATGATGGCATTCAGGCCTCCGTCGGTCACCCAGGCAGCCCCATCCGGTCCGACGATGACCCCGTGAGGACGGGATCCCCGGCCGAGCGCAATGTCCTCGGTCTTTCCGGTCTTTGGATCGAGTCGACCCAACTGACCTGAGGATTGCGCGGTGTACCAGATCGGTCCATCGGGTGACGGTGCGACATCGTGGGGGTGGGAGCCTTTTGAGATCGGGAACTCTTGAAGGGTCTCCGCCAAGGCCTCGCGGCCGGTCCCGAGACAAACCAGGAAGAGTGCACAGAGTCCCCAGGCTGGAATCTTATTTGTTATCATGTCATTGCGCATCAGCTCGATCGGAGCGGGGAGAGAGTAATCATCGGTGAACGCAGTAGGTCTCGTCGCACCCCATGAGGTGTTCGGTCGGGTGATAACCTGGGCCGATTCGAAACTCTTCCTGCGTTTCATAGATGGGACGGACCACCTGGCGCGAGTCAAACTCAAAGTCAACCGAAACGGTCCCATTTGGGGGAACCGTGACGATCTTTTCGATCGGCGTCATATGGGGGTGCCATGCGATGACCCGATAGGTCCCCGGGGGGAGCCGGTCGATTGAAAAATTCCCCCCCTTGGGAGTCTTTGCGAAATAGGGATTGTCGACAATCCATGCCCAGGTCTGCATAAATTCGTGCATTCCACAGATCATCTGGGCAATGCGGATTCCCTTTTCCAGATCCATATCTCCCCCGTGCAGGTCCTTCGATACCGGGAGAGAGAAGTTCAAGACTCGATTTCCCCGCTCCGGCTGGTAAATTTGGCCGTTATGGGTGATGGGATCCTGATTGAGGACATAGAGCGGTCGATGATTTCTCAATACGGTGACCAGAGGGTGAACGTGGGATAACTTACCGTCATGCTTCTGAAACTGCTCGTCTTCCGGAACGTTATAGGGGTGGAACATGCAGTTCACCGCCACAAACTCGTTGTTGAAATAGCGGAACGGTTTTCCCCGTTCGACCCCCTGTACGGCGACCACGACATCCTGAAGTCCTCCGTCGGCTTCTACATTGAATTCCCGGAGCAGGACGTGGCCGTTTCCATCGGAAATCCTCTTGCAGTACTCGCCGAAAGCATACAAGACGATCGGAAAGGCACGCGGCTCCGGAATCGGCCCGAGCAAAGTGGCTTTGCCCACGATCGATCCCCCCTGCTGAACCTCCGCGACCTCATAAGCGAAGCCGATCGGCACGCGCAAGGCGAGAGCGACGATGACGCAGACGCAAAGCCACCCGGTTTTCTCGATGGGTTTCATGAAGGGCTGCCCCGAGGTTCGGCTGATACCTTGTTGAGAAGATAACATATCTCGCGGTCGCAGGCCAAGCCCTTAGTCTGCAACCGGAGAGGCGCGGGAATCATCGCTCTTCCCGGGCAGGGCTGAGGGAGGAGCTGAAATCCAGGATTTTGCGTGTGATCGATGTCGGCCCGTGAGAAGAGGGTTCGGCGGGAAGGGGGCTTCCGATTTCCGGGGTCGGCCTGCCTAAAGTCGTCAAAAGTATCGTTGCAGCTCCATCAAATAGCGATAGAGATTGGGCTGGGACTCCTCGGACACCGGTTTGAGAAAGGAGATGTTGACCAGAAACAGGGCCCCCTTCCACGCGACGGAAGAGACCACCGTCCCCATAATCGATTCGGCCACCATGGCTTCCTTGGAATCCTTTGAATAGAGAATGACCTGGATCTTCGATCCGACCGGACCGGATTGCATGGAAAAAAGCCCAATCCCTCCGCGCCCGACCTGCCGAATGGAGAGGATGTCCAATTTCCGGTCTTCGGTGGGGAGATAAGCCAGGGCGGTTGAGACCATATTGAAACGGGGGAATTCTCGGCGCTCCCGTCCGAAAAAGATATCGCCCAGATAAAAATGGATTAGACTCCCTTCCTCGACGTAACGAAGGGATATGCCTCCCGCGAAGATGAGATCCCCGTCCTTCAGTTCGGCTTCTTCCACCGATACGTTGTTCACGAGGGTAATTCCCCCCTCTCTTCTCAGAAAGACTCGTTTTCCTTCTCGCACGATAGCAAAGTGACGTTCGGAAAGGAGAACCGTGATGAAATAGATGTCGGCGTCCGGGGCCGATCCGACCACGTTTTTCCCTTCCCGGAGGCGAATGGTTTCTCCGAACCTCGGACCGGCCATTACGACCACGCAAGAGGTCGACCGCTCCAGATCGCTCCTCGATGGGGCCTTCACTGTTCGCTCGAGCACGCTTATCCTCCTTCCATTGAGAGTCAGGGTTAAGAGTACCAAAGGTTTCGCAATTGGTCAAAAAGGGACCCGGGTCCTTTCCCGGACTTGAAGCAGCCACTCGCGCAGACGGGGTATTTCTGCTAAAATAGCGCAAAGTTTCAGGAGAATATCGAGGTGACCGAGATCAATGACTTGTTGCGCAGCCGTATCCTGGTACTCGACGGCGCCATGGGGACCATGATACAGGCGAAAAACCTGAACGCGGGGGACTTCGGCGGTTCAGAGCTTGAAGGCTGTAACGAGTATCTGAATCTGACCCGGCCTGACGTCATTCAAGAAATTCACGAGGCCTATCTCGCCGCGGGTGCGGATATCATTGAGACGAACACCTTCGGCGGGACTCCCCTCGTGCTGGCTGAATACGGACTGCAGGAGAAGGCACTGGAGATCAATCGTGCCGGAGCGCGGATTGCCAAGGCGGCTGCGAAGAAATTCTCGGTCCAGGGGAGGCCTCGATTTGTGGCGGCCTCCCTGGGACCGACCACCAAGACGATTACGGTGACGGGCGGCGTGACCCTTGAGCAGTTGGAGGAATCCTTCTATGTACAGGCGAAAGGGGTCCTGGAAGGAGGGACCGATCTGCTTCTTTTGGAGACCGCGCAAGATACACTGAATCTTAAAGCGGCGGCAATGGGGATTGGGAAGGCTCAGACCGAGCTCGGATTGAAGATTCCTCTCATGATTTCGGTCACAATTGAGAGGATGGGTACGATGCTCGCCGGGCAAGGAATTGAGGCGGTCTACACCTCCCTAGAGCACCTGCCGCTTCTTTCGTTTGGATTAAACTGCGCCACCGGCCCCGAGTTTATGACCGATCACCTGCGCTCTCTGTCGAATATGGCGACCTGCTGGGTGAGCGTCTATCCCAATGCGGGTTTGCCCAACGAGGAGGGTCAATACGAGGAGACGCCGGAGAGCCTCGCCGCTAAACTCGAACGATTTGTCGACGAGGGCTGGGTCAATATGGTCGGCGGATGCTGCGGAACGACCCCCCTTCACATCGCGGCCATTAATAAGATGGTCTCCGGAAAACGGCCAAGACAGCCGCAGGCCTTTCTGAAACCGGCATTGTCGGGAATCGAGTTTCTTCAGATCGAAGAGGATAACCGGCCGATCATTGTGGGAGAGCGGACCAACGTCATCGGGAGTCGCAGGTTCAAAGAACTGGTGGTTGAGGGGAAGATTGAGGAAGGGGCCGAAATCGGTCGGGCTCAAGTCAAAAAAGGCGCTCAGGTGTTGGATGTCTGTATGGCGAATCCGGACCGCGACGAGCTCGCGGATATGGAAGTGTTCATCCAGATGCTCAACAAGAAGGTCAAATCCCCCCTTATGATCGATTCGACGGATGCCCAGGTGATCGAGGCGGCACTGCGCCACTGCCAGGGGAAGTGCGTTATCAATTCGATCAACCTCGAGGATGGAGAGGAGCGTTTTCAGAAGGTCGTCCCGCTCTTAAAAAAGTATGGCGGGGCCGTGGTGGTCGGCTGTATTGACGAGGACCCGGTTCAGGGGATGGGGGTGACTCGAGATAGAAAGCTCGCCATCGCGGCTCGATCATACGACCTCTTGGTCAACAAGTACGGTCTTGCGCCCCGGGATTTGATTTTCGATGCCTTGGTCTTCCCCGTGGGGACGGGGGATGCAAATTACCAGGGTTCCGCGCCGGAAACCGTCGAAGGGATACGGTTGGTCAAACAACACTTTCCCGACGTCAAGACGATCCTGGGGATCAGCAATGTTTCTTTCGGCCTTCCAGCGGCCGGGAGGGAGGTCCTTAATTCCGTTTTTCTTTATCACTGCGTGAAGGCGGGGTTAGATTTTGCGATCGTCAATGCTGAAAAATTGGAGCGCTATCCGTCAATTCCAGAGGAGGAGCGAAGTCTGGCGGAAGACCTGATCTTCTGGCGAGGGGAGGACCCGGTGGCCGCCTTTTCGGCATATTTCAGGGAGCGCAAGACGACCGGCAAACTCGTTGGGAACGAGCTGTCCCTGGATGAGCGCCTGGCCCGCTACATCGTCGAGGGCGCGAAGGATGGTCTGATCAACGACCTGGACCTTAAACTCAAAGAATCCAAGCCCCTCGACGTGATCAATGGGCCCCTGATGAAAGGAATGGATGAGGTGGGCCGACTCTTTAACAACAATGAACTGATCGTCGCCGAGGTGCTCCAGTCGGCGGAGGCCATGAAGACGGCGGTCCGGCATCTTGAAGGGTTCATGGAGAGGTCGGATAGCGCTAATCGCGGAAAAATTATCCTGGCCACCGTCAAGGGAGACGTCCATGACATCGGGAAAAATCTGGTCGAGATTATTCTCTCGAACAACGGATACAAGGTGGTCAATCTGGGCATCAAAGTTCCTCCCGAAGCTCTGATCGATGCGGTCCGAAGGGAAACTCCGGACATGATCGGGCTTTCGGGGCTGCTGGTGAAATCGGCCCAACAGATGGTCATCACCGCTCAGGACTTGAAGACGGCCGGAATCGACGTTCCGATCCTGGTCGGGGGGGCGGCACTCACGAAGAAATTTACCGACACGAAGATCGCAGCTCAGTACACGGGGGCTGTCATCTATGCCCGGGATGCAATGAGCGGTCTCGATTTTGCGAACCGGTTAACGAACGCCGACGCAAAGGAGAGCCTTCTCAATGAGCTCACCCTCGAGCAGGAGAGGATGCGGGCGATCGTGGCGGATCTTGAAAAAAAGCCCTCTCCGGCTGGACCGTTTCGGGCAGATCGCTCCGGGGTTCGTCCGGTCGATCGACTGCCTGCGCCGATCGATTATGATCTGCATGTTCTTAAAGACCCGCCCCTTTCGGAGATTTTTGAACTGATCAATCCCGTGATGCTCTATGGAAGGCACTTGGGGCTCAAGGGCAATTTCGACCGTTTAATGGCCGAGAAGGATCCGAAGGCATTGAAACTCCATGCTCAGGTGACCGCGATGAAAGACGAGATCCTGGCCCACCGACGGATTCGGGCGCAGGGTATCTATCGGTTTTTCCCCTGCCGATCCGAAGGGGAGGACCTCATCATCTACGATCCCGGGGACCCGGGGAAAGTCTTGGAGCGGCTGACCTTCCCAAGACAGCCGGCGGGTGAGCGGCTCTGCCTGTCCGACTACGTGCGAAGCGCGGGATCGAGGGAATTCGATTCGGTCTCTCTCTTTGTTGTCACGATGGGTCACGGAGTTCGCACCCTGGCGGGAGAGTGGAAGGAGAGAGGGGATTATCTTCGTTCCCATCTCTTGCAGGCGATTGCGATCGAAGGGGCTGAGGGCTTTGCCGAATGGCTCCATCGAAAGATCCGGGCGGATTGGGGTTTCCCCGATCCGGCCGAGATGACGGCGGCGGATGTTCTGAAGAAGAGATACCGGGGAATCCGGGTCAGTTTCGGTTACCCGGCCTGTCCGAATATGTCCGATCAAAAGAAGCTCTTCCGCCTCCTCGATGTCACCCGGAAAATAGGTGTTGAGCTGACGGAAGGGGAAATGATGGATCCGGAGGCGAGCGTCTCCGCCCTGGTCTTTCATCATCCCGAGGGGAAGTATTTCCGGACCGATGTCGGATAGGGACGGCCACCGACGCGGAACACGGACGACCAGATCGGTCCGATTGATGTACCCGTTTCGCCCCTCCGGTTTCCGGAGTCGGGCCATCTTCAGGTCCGGAATTTCTTCTTTTGGGCCGGCTGGACGTCTTAATCGGGGACCCGCCGGTTCTTCCAAAAAGAAGAAAAATCGGTTACACTACCCCGACGGTCCCAACCGCTTATCTTTAGAGGGATTTCCATGAGTCGACTCAAGGTCCTTGCCATTTTGATCGGTCTGGTGAGCGCGGTCTTCGTCTATTTTTCGTTGCAACGCCCGGCCGGGATCGGCGAGAGTCAGGGCTCCGACTCCGATGTGCAAGGGCGTTTCCCACCGGTTCAGGAGGCCGGCGAAGGACCGGAATCGATGGCCTTCTCCGATCTTCACGGCGCGGAGGCCCCGCCCTTTCGTTTGAAAACGATCACCGGCGAGATCGTCAGTGTCGATTCGCTGAAGGGTAAACCGGCGATTTTGATGTTCTGGGCGTCCTGGTGCGAGGTCTGCAAGAGAGAACTCCCGAACCTCAAGGCCCTTTACGATCGGCAGAAGAGCAAACTCCAATTCCTGGCCATCGGGTTCGCGGATGAAGAGCAGAATATTCGCGGCTATGTCCAGGGCCACGGGGGCATCTTTGCCTTCCCGGTGGCCTATGACGAGGGGGACATGGCGTCAGATTCCTTCCGGGTGAAGGGGACCCCCACCTTCTATTTGCTAAATGGCAAGGGCCAGGTGGTCGCCTCCCATCTGGGGGCCGGGTTTCTCAGTGACCGCGCCTTTCAGGATTTTATCCTTTCTCTGTAGGTAGGTCGTCATTTGCGCCCCATGGCGCATGGATGTGGGTCGAGGAGCGGGTCGGTTTACCGGTCCGTCGGCGCGCGAGTCGTATCTCGCGAACGAAAACCGCTTGGCCTGCCCTCTCCCTGTGCTCCTGCGAGATCAAAGCGGCTGGTGACCGGACCCGCGTGCGGGGGTATTGCGCAAGCCTGTCCTGTTGAACAGCCAACAGTTCGGCTGCGCACTCCTCGGCGGCGTCCCCCGGCGGGGATCGCCTGGTAGGATGCGGAACGCGGAAGCGACCGGAGATGAACATGGCCCGATCCAGAGGCTACTGGTTAATGAAGTCAGAACCCAATGTTTTTTCCATTGACGATTTGAGCGTTGCCGCGGACCAAACGACCTGCTGGGACGGCGTCCGAAATTATCAGGCACGGAACTCTTTGAGGGACCAGATTAAGCTAGGGGACGGAGTCCTTTTCTATCACAGCAATGTCGAACTCATCGGCATCGCGGGGGAGGCCGTGGTGGTCCGGGAGGGCTACCCCGATTATACCGCTTTCGATCCGAAGGACGTCCATTTTGATCCTAGGAGCGATCCGAAGAGCCCGACCTGGTATATGGTCGACATTAAATTCGTCAGGACCTGTAGGGGCATCATCTCTCTGCAACGCTTAAGGGAAATCCCGGCCCTGAAGCAGATGCGGGTTCTTCAGAGGGGGATGCGCCTGTCGGTTCAGCCGGTGACCTCTGGGGAATGGCGAGCCATTATGATGCTTCCGCAATGGACCTGACCGGGCCGGCCCGGGTCGCCCCCGATTCATATCGAGGACCTATCCAATAGACCTCGACTTGGCGCGGGGCTCCAATAACGTTTCCTTCGGGCCCGGGTGGCGCCTGCCCAGCGTCCCAGCCCTTGGGGCCGGGTGACGACCCGCGTTCTTGCTTCCGGGCTCTCTAAAGTCGAATGGAATCCGGTCAGCGCGTTAAAATCTGAGGAGAGCTGCGTTTCAGCCTCCCATTTTCCTCCCTTTTCGTCTCGGTCGCGGGCGCTCATGAGAACGCTGCCGACCCCGAGAGCATGCGCAGCCCGCAAACCGGGTGACATCGGCGCCCACATGTCTGAGACCCTAGCCGCTCTGGCCGTTGCCGGCGGGGGGGCGTCGCCCCCCACGCGTCGCCGGCCGGTCCGAGACTCCGTTCTCCGGGATGGGTCGCCCTTGTGCTGTGCATGCCGATTGACCTAAAATTAAAAAGAAGAGTTTAATAACTAACCTTCGGCCCGCGCCTGGAGTCTTGATATGAAAGCTTCAGTCGACGCTCTTGGCCGAGGGACAAATCGCTCATGGGCGATCAAGGAGGAACCGTGATGTCAACAACGAAGAAAATCGTCGATCCCGCGAAAGCAAAAGCCTATTTTGAAGCGAAGATATCGTTTACAACCGGTCCGGTGGAGCTGCGTCGCATGATGGAAAGTCAGGAGGTGAACATCGTCGATGTCCGCGAGGAAAAGGATTACAAGGAGGGGCATGTTCCGGGAGCGGTCAACATTCCGAAGGACCAGTGGGATAACCCATCGGGATTAAATAAAAATCAGACCAACGTTCTTTACTGCTACTCTCAGGTCTGCCATCTCGCGGCCGCCGCGGCCGTGAAGTTTTCGGGGATGGGCCATCCGGTCATGGAACTCGAAGGAGGGTTCGACGGGTGGAGGGACCACGGGTTCCAAATAGAAAAATAGAAAAAATAGAGACGACCCGCAGGAGTGCACCAGGAGCCGGCCAGCGCTCCTGCGGGGCACCGTGGCCAATCGAGGGGACGTTCCCGCGCACACGACCCTCATTTTTTAATTGATTCGGAGGAAGATATCTTCTACAATGAGAGGGTTTCGGTTCTTCTGCTGAATTGCCCCACATTGGAGGAAGAAATTATGCCGGTCTTATTGAGAAAGTACAAGCTTCCCTCGGGACAGACGAAGGAAGAGCGGATCGATGATCCGAGCCGAATCGAACGTTATCTCGGTCTATTTGAGCGGGTCGAAACCCAGAAATTGCAGGCCGGGGAGAAGGTCATCATCGAAAAGGACGAGTGGCAGCTGTTAAAGTAGGTCTTCGGTTGGGTTCCCGAAACCGACCCGCCGGTTCGGATCCGACTTTTACCCGGTCTTGGTCTTTCTTGAGCTCCCTCCGGAGGGGTTTTGTCGTGAATGGGTCCATCTTCCTCCGGCCCGGTCGGGGGGTTTAGACTTTTTCGAAGAGCTTATCCAAAATCGGCTTGACCTCTCCTTTTCTTTCCATCTCATCCAGGACATCGGTATCCCCGTAAAACTTTCCGCCGATGAAGACCTTGGGCAGCGTGGGCCAATTGGTCATTTGTGAGAGCAGATTGCGCTTCTCCGTGTTCATCAAGACGTCGACGACCGTGAAAGGATGGCCGTATCTTTGGAAGAACTGAATAGTTTCAACCGTAAAACCGCAGCGCGGGGCATCCTTGGTCCCCTTTCCATAAATCAAGATCTTGTTGTCATTAATTTCTTTTTCGACCTCTTCCTTCAAAGTCATCAAATTTTCCCCTCCGTTTGAGTAAACGAACACTAATCAGCCGACGCGGGCGTTTCTGTTTTTATTTCAACCGCATGGATGCGGCCAGTCTTCAGAGGTTCGCTCAACGCCTCATAGATGACCCGGTTTCGGTCGAGGAGATTCTTTCCTTCGAACAGACTGGAGACAACCCGAATCATGAAGTGCTCCATCATCCCGGTTTTATCCTTGACCTCGATCTGTGCATCCGGCAGGGCCTTTTGGATATATCCGATGAGGCTCTCTTTTGTAATCATCCGTTCGTCCGAAGCTGTCCATCGAAGTTACAAGTATAGCGTGAAAGGAGATACAGGGTCAATCCGCTTCTGTTTGGCGCGCACCTGAACGGAGCTCGATCCCGCGATCCATGGAGTCGCCAATTCCCCTAACCCGAACGTCCGGGCCTTTCTTGGGGCGGGCGGAGATTTTTAGGTCTCCGTTCCCGTAGGAACGGGGGAACTTTTTTGAAGCTGCCCCCGGCTCGATCGACTCGTTTTGCTGAGGCACCGGGGCAATCTGCCGATCTTCGGTGACCGCTGACGCTGGGTAGATGTCGCCCTACGATTCAATTCAGGGCGTTGAGGGCCGAGCCGGCCTTAAACCATCCAATCTGCTGCTCAGTTAGGCTGTGATTGCCCAGGATCTTGATCTCCTGGCCATTGGCCTTATGGATCGTGACCTCGACCGGTTTGCCGGGGGACAGCCTTGCCAAACCGGTCACGCTGACGCGATCTGATTCCTCGAATTTGTCATAGTCGCCTGGATGGGCGAAGGTCAACGGGAGAATCCCCTGCTTCTTCAGGTTGGTCTCGTGAATTCGGGCGAAACTCTTTGTCAGGACCACAAGAACCCCGAGATAACGGGGAGACATGGCGGCGTGTTCCCGGCTGCTCCCCTCGCCATAATTCTCATCGCCGATGACGATCGAACCGACACCCTTGCTCTTATAAGAGCGCGCGACTTGGCTTGGGGTCTGGTCGTGCTCGCCGGTCAGCATGTTGGACACCTTCCCCGCTTGGCCATTAAATGCATTGGTGGCCCCTAGAAAGGTGTTGTCGCTGATCTTGTCAATGTGGCCTCGGAATTTAAGCCAGGGTCCCGCCGGAGAGATGTGGTCGGTCGTGCATTTGCCTTTTGCCTTAATGAGGATAGGGAGCTTCAGGAAATCCTTTCCATCCCATCGGGGAAAGGGTTTAAGAATCGCCAAGCGCTCGCTCCCGGGAGGAATTTCAATCTGAACCGACTCGCCCTCGGCGGAGGGGGCCTCGAATCCTTCTTCCCCTTTTGCAAACCCCTTGGCAGGGAGCTCTTCCCCTCGAGGAGGTTCAAATTGGACCCGGGTACCGTCCGATGCGGCTAGGGTACCGCTGACGGGGTTGAATTCCAATGATCCCGCGAAGGCCATGGCGGTGACGATCTCCGGGCTGGCCAGAAACGATAAGGTCTCCGCGATCCCATCGTTTCGACCAGGAAAGTTCCGGTTGTAAGAGCTGATGATTGAGTTCGCCTCTCCCTTTTTCACGTCGCTTCTGCGCCATTGGCCGATGCAGGGCCCGCAGGCATTGGCGAGGACGGTTCCTCCCATCTCCTCGAAGGTTTTCATGAAACCGTCGCGGATCAACGTATGGTAAATGCGTTCAGAGCCGGGGGTCACCAGAAACGCTGTTTTGGCTTTCAGCCCCGCCTTGAGGCCTTGGCGAGCGATATGGGCTGAGCGGCTAATGTCCTCATAAGAGGAATTGGTACAGCTTCCGATCAGGGCGGCCTTTAAAGATACAGGATAGCCCTTTTCCTTGGCCTCGGCCGCCAGCTTGGAGATGGGGCGGGCGAGATCGGGGGTATGGGGTCCGACGACGTGCGGCTCCAATTCCGAGAGGTTGATCTCCACGATCTCATCAAAGTACTTCTCCGGAGCCTGGTACACCTCGGGGTCTGCGACCAGGTTTTGGCGGTTGGCCTGGGCCAAGCGTCCGATCTCCGCGCGTTCCGTTTGATTAAGGTAGGCGACCATTTTATCGTCGAAAGGAAAGACGGAGGTCGTTGCGCCGAGCTCTGCTCCCATATTGGTGATGGTTCCCTTCCCGGTACAGCTGATCGACGCGGCCCCGGGCCCGAAGTATTCAATGATCTTGTTTGTTCCTCCCTTCACCGTCAGGAGCCCGCAAAGATAAAGGATCACATCCTTTGCCGAGGTCCAGCCCTGAAGCGCTCCGGTCAGTCTTACGCCGATCAGCTTCGGATGGAGGACTTCCCAGGGGAGACCGGCCATGACCTCGCCAGCATCGGCTCCTCCGACGCCGATCGCCAACATCCCTAATCCGCCCCCGTTGGGAGTATGCGAATCAGTCCCGATGATGAGCGCCCCTGGAAAGGCATAGTTCTCCAGAACAACTTGATGGATGATCCCCGCTCCGGGTTTCCAGAAGCCGATCCCATATCGCAAAGAGGCGGTACGGAGAAAATTGTAGACCTCCTTATTTTCCTCGATGGCGCGGGCAATATCCTCTTTTGCTCCGCTCTGAGCACGGATTAAGTGATCGCAGTGGACCGTGCTCGGAACAGCAACCCGTTTCTTCCCTGCCTGCATGAACTGGAGAAGGGCCATCTGGGCCGTTGCGTCCTGCATTGCAACCCGATCGGGCCGGAGGAGCAGCTGGGCCTTGCCTCGATCCCAGATCTGGGTGTCGAGATGATCGGTATGGGTTACCAGGATCTTTTCAGAGAGCGTTAAGGCGCGACCGAACTTTTTTCTGGCCTTTGCGAGCTTTTCGGGTAAGGAGGCGTAGAGCTTCCCGACCATTTCGATCATCTCATTCGTTGCGGACACAGTTGCCGGCATAGTCCTGACCTCCGATAGGGTTGTCGTGCAGGTTTTTTTGACAGATAATCATTGATATTTCTCGACGATCCCCTCATTTATTCAGGATGGGGAAGAAAGATTGATGTTATTGTAAAGGGCCGCTTCCGGGCTTGTCAACCGGAAAGACGGCGGGCACTTGGTATGGTTCCTTTACAGAGGCCCGAGTATAATGTCCTCATGAAGCTTCGCGATCTGGTTCAACTCAGCAGCACCCTGCGTGCCACCCCCAAGAAATCGGAAAAGGTCCGTCTGATCGCCGAGTTTCTCCGTCGGACCGCCGGGAAAGAAACGGCGCTTGCCGCCTCGTACTTGACTGGAACGCTTCCTCAGGGCCGAATCGGGATCGGGCGACAGATCACTGAGGAGGTACTCGGCGGCGCCCTCCTGTCCTGCGGTTTTCTGACGTTGAACGAGGTCGACCGGACATTCGAGCGGATTGCCTCCGAGAGAGGTTCTGGATCAACGGATCGAAGACGGACCCTCCTGGAGGCGCTCTTGCGCCGCGCCGATCACCCGGAGCGTCGGTTCCTGGTGGATCTGCTCCGGGGGGAGCTGCGCCACGGTGTTCTTGAGGGGGTTGTTCTCGACGCCGTTGCCGAGGCCTCGCGCCTTCCGGTCGCTGACATTCGCTTGGGGATGATGTTCTGCGGGAATGCCGGGGTGGTCGCGCGAACGGCCATTGAGGAAGGGGCCGCGGGACTCTCCCGTTTTTCGATCCGGCTTTTCTCCCCGATTTCCCCGATGCTGGCAAAGAGTGCTGCCGATGTGGAGGAGGCGCTGGAGCGCTTGGGAAAGGCCGCATTTGAGTTTAAGCTCGATGGAGCGAGGGTCCAGGTCCATACGGGAGGGGGCGAGGTCAGGATTTTCACGCGACAGCTTCAGGATATCACGGCGCGTCTCCCTGAGCTCGTCGAGTCGGCCCGATCCTTGTCCGTAAGAGAAGCCATCCTGGAGGGGGAGGTGATCGCGCTTCAGGCGAGCGGAAGGCCGCATCCTTTTCAGGTCACGATGAGGTGCTTTGGGCGGGTGAAAGATGTGGAGGCGATCTGCCGGGAGATCCCCCTCAGTTACTTCTTTTTTGACATTCTTTATCTTGACGGGAAAGGCGTGCTGGCCCTTCCCTCGCGCGAGCGCTTTGAGATTTTGGCCGGGATCGTTTCTTCCTCTTCGATGGTTTCGAGGCGGGTGACCCGGGACCCTCAGGAAGCCAAGCGCTTTCTCCAGAGTTCTTTTTCGGAGGGCCACGAGGGCCTTATGGCGAAATCGCTGGAGGCGCCCTACGTTGCAGGCCAGAGAGGCGATCACTGGCTGAAAATCAAAGGCGCCAAGACACTCGATCTGGTCGTTCTCGGCGCGGAGTGGGGTGCGGGTCGGCGGGCAGGCTGGCTCTCGAATCTCCACCTCGGTGCCCGCGATCCCCAGAGCGGCCGGTGGATCATGCTCGGGAAAACCTTTAAGGGTCTCACCGACGAGATTCTCCAATGGCAGACGGATAAACTGCTCTCCCTGAAGACCGAGGTGCAAGGTAATGTGGTCTTCGTGCATCCGGAGCTCGTCGTTGAGATTGCCTTTGCCGACCTCCAGCAGTCGCCCCGCTATCCGGCGGGAATTGCGCTACGGCTTGCGCGGGTGAAGCGTTACAGGACCGACAAATCGCCATCCGAGGCGGACACCCTTCAGACCGTGACCGAGATGTTCCTCGATGGACGGAAGTAAGGTCAAGGCCGGGGCTCCGATTCTCTTTTAGGGTCGCTGCGCGGAACGATCTTCAATAACTCGCCATCGAGGTCGACGACATAGAGTTCTCGCTGATCGTCCTCCCCGAAAGAGCTGATGTGCCGGTGGGTCTCCAAAAGCAGCCGATGCTGGCGCATGGATTTTCCATCAAAGCGGAACCCCCAGATCCGGCCGTTTCCAAAATCACCGTAGAGGTATGACCCGCAGAGCCCTGTAATCGAACCTCCTCGGTAGACATAGCCCCCGATCACCGTGGTCCCCTCCGTTCGGGGATAGTCGTAGATCGGCAGATCGAGCCCTTTCTTGTCGCAGTGGGGATCGACCCCCGGGGTACAAATCGAGCCCTCCATGATATTCCAGCCGTAATTTCTCCCTTTTCGAATGACGTCAATCTCCTCCCGTGTATCTTGGCCGACGTCCCCCAAATAGAGAAACCCGTTGACCGGGTCGAAAGAGTACCGCCAGGGATTTCGAAACCCGTAGGCCCAAACCTCCTGCGCTGCTCCTTTCAATCCGACAAAGGGATTGTCGGAGGGAATGGCGTAAGGCCGGGTCCCCGAGGTGTGATCGACATCAACTCGAAGCATCTTCCCGAGGAGCACCCGTAAATTCTGGCCGTTTCCATTCGGATCGTTCCGCGAACCGCCGTCTCCTAATCCGATATAGAGAAACTTATCTGGACCAAAGACCAGATCGCCTCCTTTATGATTTGCGAAGGGCTGGGCGACGGTGAGGAGAATCTGTTCGGTGCTCTCCTGTGCTTGGTCCGGATTATCTGTGGTGTGGAATTCGGCGATCACGGTATGAAGGCCATTGGACGAGGAGGTGTAGTTGACGAAGAAACGGTGATTTGCCGCGTAATCGGGGTGAAAGGCCAGCCCGAGAAGTCCGAGCTCGCCCCCCGACGTTACCCTTTTCCGGATGTCCAGGAAGGGTGCATCGAGCAGTTTCCCTCCCGCCAGGGCGCGAATCGTTCCTCCCTGCTCAACAATAAAGAGACGTCCGCTTCCGTCGGCCGCCGTGACCATGTCCAATGGACGCGAGAGACCTCGGACGATCGATTGCAGGGCAACCGGGGGCAGAGGGGGACTTTCCTTGAGCTGACAAGGAGGCGCAGCCATTGCCCTCAGGGGCAACAGCAGTCCCAGGATGGGGGCGAGCAGCAGGCAGGACCACTTCGCCATGGAGACACCCAGGAGACTACCGGTGGCGGGACGTCTTCTTCACCGCTTTCCTGGACGGTTTAGCAGCGGCTTTCTTGGCAACGGGGGCTGCAACGCGCCGGGAGGCCGCCTTGGCCTGGGCCGGGGTGGAAGGGGAGGCCGACGCGCTTAGCCGGCTCGAGGGGACCGACTCGGACCAGGTCTCGTGGCAACGTTTGCAGCTCCATAGACGGCTCTCTAGAATGTAGGATACCGATGTCCAATCGCAGCTCGGGCAGCGCATGAATCCTCCTTCGTTTTGGCTTGAAGCGCGGTGATTCGGTAGGAAAGAAACCTAGCATATCAAAAAAGGCTTGTCAATTGTCGTCAACTCCGTTCGTGTTTGATCGTTCTTTTCAAAAGAGTCTCAACTGCGCCTGAGGTCCGCGCCGAAAATGTTCGGTCGACAGAGGGGGCGAGTTTACGGAAATCCTGTATTTCTTACTGGCCAACTCGAACAGACGCCCGATCTGTTCAGAGAATACCCCCTCGCCCACCATCCGCGAGCCAAAGCGGGGATCGTTGAGCTTTCCGCCGCGCACGGACTGGATCCGGTGAAGGATCTTCGCCTTACGCAGGGGAACGTGGCTCTCAAGCCATTCCTCAAAAAGTGACTTGACGGCATAGGGGAGCCTGAGGAGGCTCATTCCTGCAAAACGTGCCCCCTCACCCACTGCCGCCTCGAGAATCGCCGGGATCTCCTCATCGGTCAACCCGGGAATGACGGGTGCGACGTTGACGCCCACGGGAATTCCGGCTTCGCTCAATTTTCTGACGGCCTCAAGCCGTTTTTGGGGTCGAGAGGTCCGGGGCTCCATTGCGGCGCAGAGGTCCGAGCGCAGAGAAGTGATCGAAAGAAAGACGGCGACAGAGTGATAGCGAGCCAGCTCCGAAAGGACGTCGATATCTCGGGTCACCAGAAAGTTTTTGGTGATTATCACGACCGGATGGCGAAACTCGCTCAGCACTTCGAGGCAGCGCCGGGTCAGGGATCGCTTTCGTTCGATCGGTTGATAAGGATCGGTTACGCCGCTGAGGGCGAGAACTCGGGGGATCCACTTCGGACTTGAAAGGGCTTCCCGGAGGAGTTCCGGGGCTCTCTCCTTGACCAAAATTCGGGTTTCAAAGTCAAGCCCCGATGAGAATCCCAAATACTCGTGGGTGGGACGCGCATAACAGTAGACGCACCCATGTTCGCAACCCCGATAGGGATTGATGCTGACCTCAAAGCCGACGTCCGGACTTTGGTTGGTCGAAATAATCGTTTTGGCGTGGTCCGGAATGAACTGCGTCAGCGGGGAAGGTCGATCGGCTTCGAAATCGGAATCACGGTCAATGGCTTCGAAGCGGTTCGGCGGGTTTTTCGAGGTGCCCCGGCCCTGCAGGGGATTCGAACTGGGAGGGGTCATGATCCATTTTCCAACCGATTCGAACAGGGTACGCCTTCTTTCCGGCGCTGTCAACGCGTGAGCAGAACTGCCTGTGTGGAGAGAACCCCTGAATCTGTTAGGATGACGAATCCATATAGGGTCCGCTCCAGTTGGAGAAACCGGGGTGCGCTCAGGAGACCCGCGAAAACCATGACGCGATCAAGCTCGAAGAGGCCCGGTCGTTCGTTTGGGCTTTCAGGCAGTCACCCCTGAAGAGAGGGCTTACCGAGGTGCGGCCTGGCCGCGTTTTTACACAAAAAAGTAGCGGCCGAAATTCTCAATTTTTTCGGGCGATGAGATTGAGCCATCGGCCTTTGCGTTCCTGATTCGACACGACCTTAAGGACGAAGGGAGTCCATCCGTTCGCCTCGATCGCCCGAGCAAGCTCTTCCTTACGCCAGAACGAAAAATATCGTCCGGGAATCCAGCCCCCCTGTACAATTCCGGCTCCCGTACCGTGTGAAAAGGTTGCCCCGAACCAGGCCTCGTCTTCTGTCAAATTGTGCAGCGTCCTGAGGGTTTTGCGAAGCACCGTCTTTGGAAGGTGAATGAGCGAGGCACCGGCCCAGATTCCTCCAAAACTGGCCGAACGAAAGGGTGGGTCAGACAGATCGGCCAACACCAATGGCAGTCGCCTGGAGCGCCGACGCGCGCGTCTCAGGAAGGGCCATGTGCCGTCCAGTCCGACAACCCGGAAACCCCGGCGGTCCAGGAAACGACTGTCCTGGGCCGGCCCGCATCCGAGGTCTAGGACCCAGGTTCCTTGGGGAATCTGTGAGAGGAGTTCTCCGAGAAGAGGAGGGAGGCGGTACGGCCGTTGGTCCCACTGTTTCAAGTAGTCGGACGCATGTTCAGTATAAGATCGCAGAGTTTGGCGCTGAGGGGACCCCGGAACCGCTTTTTCCTTCATGGTCACGACCGCGGAAAGCAGCGCTCGAGAAAAGCTCGGATATCGTCGATCTCCTCCGGATCGATCTGATGTCCGATCGGGTATTCGCGGTAGGTGACGCTCGGGCCGAGCGGCTCGAGGATTTCAAGGGCCCGGCGTGACCCGGAAACGGGAAGGACGGCGTCCGCCGACCCGTGGGCAAGAAAGATGGGGAGCTGGGAAATGGCCCCTTTCTCCTGTGCGATCCGTTGTGGGTCGTGCAGGTATCCGCTCAAAGCGGCAATCGCGGCCAAACGTCGAGGATAACGAAGGCCCACATCCAGGCTCATGACCGCTCCCTGGGAGAATCCCATCAAGGCGATCCTTTCAGCGGGAATTTCCTCCGTTTCGATCTTCAGGATCAGCTCCACGAGGAGTTTCCGGCTGGTGAGGATCCCTTCGTCTTCCTTCGGTGGGGGAGGATACCAGGCCCGACCGCCGAAGTCCGTCAAAAACGGGGCGTGGGGAAAAATAAATCGAATCGATGGAAGATTCAGCATCGCGGCCAGGGGGATCAGGTCCTCGCCGTCAACCCCACGACCATGGAGCGTGACCACGCAACCGGCCGGGGTTCTCTCTGCGGGAAGCTCGGCGTATTTCAAGGAATCGGGCATGGGAGAGAGGCTAGCAAACCGCCGCCCTGGTGTCAACCCGGCGATCTTTCCGACCGGTCGGGAGCGCGCTGATTTGGAAGATCCAGCGGCCGCGGCGAGGCCTTCGATCGAATCGGGGAATCTCAGCAGAGCCCGGTTCGTCGACTGCCCAACAGCGGCCGGCCGGGCGCCGAGAGATCATCCGCAGTTCCGTTCTTCAGGGCTGGCTGAACCGCGCCTCCCGAGGGTACCGCCCTGTGGCGGAGTCGCTGTGTCTTCGGGTAGGATCCGGCCCATCGGCTTGATCTCTTCGATCGCCGCAGGGTTCTCAATAGAGGAAAGCTCTCCCAGAGGGTTCCCCAGATATTTCGCCTTGATGACCCGCCGAACGATCTTGGCGGAGCGCGTCTTGGGAAGATCGGGGACAAAATAAATGGCCCTTGGACGGAATGATTTTCCCAGACGCTGGACCACTTCATCGATCAGTGCGTGACGCAGGGTATCGTTCGGCGCGCTTCCTGGCCTGAGAATTACGAAGGCGATGATCGCTTCCCCGGTGATCTCATCGGGAACCCCGATCGCGGCGGCCTCCGTAGCGGCAGGGTGCTGCAAGAGGGCGGATTCGATTTCGGCCGGTCCGGTTCGTCTACCCGAGATCTTCATGGTGTCGTCGGACCTGCCGTGCAGAGACCAATATCCTTCTTCGTCAATCATCGCCCAGTCCCCATGAAACCAGACATTTTCCCACCGGGACCAATAGCTCTTCAGATACCGCTCCCGGTCTTTCCAGAGCCCGCGGGTCATCGAAGGGGCGGGTTGCTTGCAGACCAGATGACCCATTCTGCCTCGAACCGGCAGGCCGTCGTCGTCGAAGACATCGATATCCATTCCTAATCCGGGACCCTGAAGGGTGCAGGGTTTTAAGGGGTGGATCGGAAGTGGCGCTAGAAAACAGCCGATGATCTCGGTTCCTCCCGAGATGTTGATGATGGGGAGTTTGGACTTCCCAATCCTTTCGAAAAACCACATGTAGCTCTCCGGATCCCAGGGCTCCCCGGAGGATCCCAGGATTCGAAGGGAGGAAAGATCGTGATGGGACACCCAGTCGTCCCCCTGGCGGCGGAGCATGCGGATCAGAGTCGGGGAGATTCCCAGGTGAGTGACCCGATGGCGATCGACCAGGTCCCACAGCCGATCGGGGCGCGGCTGGTTCGGCGCCCCGTCGAAGATCAGGACGCTTCCACCGAGCAAGTGAGCCCCAATGATTGACCATGGCCCCATCATCCAGCCGATGTCGGTGAGCCAAAAGAAACGATCCGACGGTTTGAAGTCGAAATGATAGGCGAGCTCTTTCCCGATCTGCGCGATGGATCCGGCATGGGTGTGGAGGGTTCCCTTGGGAGGACCCGTCGTCCCTGAGGTGAAGAGGAGCAAGCCGGGATCCTCCGGGTCCAGTGCGAGGGTTTCGAAATGGGTGCTCTCCTGTTCGATCAGATCGCAATAAGAGATGTCCTTCTCCTGATCCCAGGGTACCGGGATATTGAGGTGTTTCACGACGATCCGATGCTGAAGGGTCGGTACGTCCTCCGAAGCTCGGTCGGCCGCTTCCTTAATTCCGATGACCCGTCCTCGCCGGAGCGATCCATCGGCGGTGAAGAGGACTTTGGCTTCAGCCTGTCGAAGGCGAGTCGCAACCGCTTCCGGCGCGAATCCCGAAAAGATGGGAACCGCCACCGCTCCGATCCGCAGGATCGCATAGAAGGCTGAGATCATCTCGAGGCTCATCGGCAGGTAGATTCCGACCGTATCCCCCTTTCCGATCCCGAGCGATGCGAGACCGTTGGCCAGACGGTTGGACTGTTGGCAGAGGTCACCATAGTTGATCGTTCGGATGGCCCCTTCCTCTCCCTCCCAAACGCAGGCCACAGCCCCCGGCTGCTCCGCGCCGTGGCGGTCGAGACAGTTTCGGACGAGGTTGAGTTTCCCGCCGACGAACCAGCGAGTCCAAGGAATCCCTTGGGAGGTGTCGTAGACCCGCTGATAGGGCTGATCCCAGAAGATGCGGAGGTCCTTCATTACGGCGTCCCAGAACCACCCTATATCCGATGTCGATTTTGTCAGGAGGTCTTCGTAACTCGATAGGCCATGGCGACTCATGAATCGCCAGACATTGGACTCGCGAACCTCTGTCTCGTTCGGGCGCCAGATGATACGATTGAAAGGATCTCCCGCGAGCGACATTGCACTAGCATATCACAGTCCCCTCAGCGCGTCAGAACGGATCCGCCGAGCGGCGGGTGCCTGAAAAAGGGAGGGCCGCTGGGGCATCCGTTATCCGGTATTGGGGAGCAATGGAACAGAAAACTCGCTTAAGAGTGTCACGCCAATGGCGTCTCTGTTTTACTTGGAGAGAGGGGGATGCCTATGATGCGGAAATTTCAGATTATCATTAGATAATAAATGAGGAGACGTATATGCGGAAGAAAATGGCTCCGATACACCCAGGAGAGATTCTCCTGAAAGAGTTTCTGGACCCGATGAAAATCAGTCAGAACCGGCTGTCTCGGGAAATTAGCGTTCCTCCCAGGCGGATCAATGAGATCGTTTTAGGTAAGCGGGCAATCACAGCAGACACCGCGTTGAGGCTGGGACGGTATTTCGGCAGGACTGCACAATTTTGGTTAAACTTGCAGGTTCGTTTTGATCTTCAGTGTGCCGAAGATAAGCTCGGTCGGCGCTTGCTGAAGGAGGTGCGGCTCAATCCCCCTGCTGCCTGACCGTATGTGGGATGGTGAATAGTCGAAGGGCTTCTCGTGCAGACCGGGTTTCAAAAACAGGATCAGAACATTTTCGGAAAGATTATTCCAGACCCTAGAGATTGTGGCCTGAGCCGCTTAAGCGAGTTTCCGGTTCCGTTGTTCCCCAATACCGTTATCCTATTTATGAACCGGTTCTTTGGCCTGCCCGCGAGGCTCGTTCTTTGGCGAATTGAGTCGTCCGGACTCGATAAGGGGATTCCGATGTCCACCCCGCGGTGCGGCGCAGTGCCTGCGGTTTCGGGTTCGTATAGCGGCGCCGAGACCGGCCCGCCCGATTGCGGTCAGTTCGATGAGTCCAAACCGGAGAAATAGGGCCACCCGGTCGGTCCTTCGTGAAGGAGGTGGAGCGCCGAGGTTTCTGAGCCAGGACGATCCTCGAGACTGCGGTGCGGATCCGCGCCTTTGAAAAGATCCCCCGTTCAGCGAGGGGTGGGGGGGATGACCCGATTTGAAAGGACCGGGCGGGCATTTGTCATACTGAACGGATCCACGAAGAGGGCCGAATCCGCCCGAAACGGTTATGGATGACGAGGTGGTGATGACGGCTTAACGGGTGCTAATACTCAATTTTGATCCTTCCGGCCGCCTCAATGGCGCGGTCACGCGCCTCAAAGGGATCCTGTGCCGAAGCGAGGACAATACCCAGTCTGCGGTTCTTTCGGCAATCCGGTTTTCCAAAAAGCCTTACCTGGATATTGGGTATCTCCAGGGCAGGGCCGATCTCGAAGGATGGGGCGACCGCGTCGCGCTCTGCCAGGATCGCGGCTGAGCCGCCGGGGATGCGGATCTGGGGGGTGTGGAGCGGAAAGCCCAAGATCGCCCTGACATGCAAGGCGAACTCAGAGAGATCCTGGCTGATCAGCGTGACGAGCCCGGTATCATGAGGCCGTGGGGAGACCTCCGAGAAATAGACCTCCTCCCCCCGGATGAAGAGCTCGACGCCGAAGATGCCCCGGCCGCCGAGATTCTCGGTTATGGAGGTGGCGATTGCTCGTGCCTCTGCCCAAACCCGCTCGGGCATGGGGTGCGGCTGCCAGGAGGTGCGATAATCGCCGTTGACCTGGATATGGCCAATCGGCGGGCAGAAGAACGTTCCATTGACCGCCCGCACGGTCAGAAGGGTGATCTCATAGTCGAATTTAACGAACGATTCCAAGATGACCTTTCCCCCTTTGGTACGCCCCGCGGACTGCGCATATTCCCAGGCGCCTGCGAGCTCTGGCGCTTGGTGGATCACCGATTGTCCTTTTCCTGAGGAGGACATGATCGGTTTCATGACGCAAGGATAACCCAGTTGATCGGCGGCGGAGGAAAGCGCTTCCGGACGGTCGATGAATCGATATCGGCTGGTCGCGATTTTTAATTCTTCGGCGGCGAGACGGCGAATTCCCTCCCGGTTCATCGTCAATCGGGCAGCTCGAGCGGTTGGGATGACCTCGAACTCTTTTTCGATCTCCAAGAGGTAATCTGTGGCGATGGCCTCCAGCTCCGGGACGATCAGGTCGGGCTGTTCCCGACGGATGACCTGGTCCAAGTGTTTCGGGTCCATCATGTCGATGACGTGGCTTTGATGGGCGACCTGCATCGCGGGGGCATGAGAATACCGGTCGACCGCGATGACCTCGATGCCGAGGCGCTGGGCCTCAATCGCCACCTCTTTTCCAAGCTCCCCTGAGCCGAGGAGCATCAACCGGAAAGCATTTTTGGATAAAGGTGTGCCTAACACAGACTTTCCCCCGTTCGCCCAAAAAAAGAACAATCTCGGTGCAGAGTAGCTGAATCCTCTCAGGGGGTCAAGCGCCCTTTCCGGGCTCGATCCTCATACGTCCTTAGATCAGGGTTCTGTCCATCATCTTCAGCAGATCCGGCCAGACTGAATCGGGCTCTTCGGTAAAGAGGACCGTCGGATTCGCATCAAGGACGGTCCAGTCTCCTCGCAGGATCTCGCCCTCGAGTTGGCCCGGGCTCCAACCCGAGTGGCCGATAAAGAGACGGACCTTCATGCCTCGGTCCTCAAAGGCCTGCTCGATCTCCGCCTTGTTTCCCGTGAAATAAATGGATCCCGCAACGGGCTGCGCGGCGTTCGGCACATGATCGGTCATTAAAAGCGCGATGATCCATTCCCGGCCGACGGGCCCGCCCGAGAAAAGAAAGCGGGACTTTCCCTCAATGGGTTTAACATTGGGGAGGAGTTTGTCGAGCCCGGAGCCGGTCGGGCGGTTGATGATCAAACCGGTTGACCCGCTGGAATCGTGCTTGAGGAGGTAGACCACGGTTTGGAAAAAATTAGGGTCCTGAAGCTTTGGCGCGGAAACGAGCAGGATACCCGCTCGTAGTCCTCCAGTGGCGGTCTCCGCCCGCGGGGGTCCGAAACAAACGGAGAAACCGACGAGCACGACTATGAAAAGTGCGGCGAGACGCGGTGGCCTTTTTGGCAACTCCTTCTCCACGATTCTCCCTCCCCTCCTCAGGGTATACAAAAGGCCGGTCCGGAAAAACCTCGAAGGTGCAGGGGGGCCACACCCCGGGAAGAGGCAGCAGGCATCTTCCGTAAGGAGGCAATCTCTATCGTCTGTGGGTTCCGACCGGGCATGGGAGAACGCCATTATAGCGAGGTCGGGGTCGAGGTTCAAGGCGCGCTCCTGAGGGCCTTAGATCGCCCTGACGCAATTGCTTTTTCCCCCGTTCTGCTCTAGCATGGTCCCATTCACAACGGGACCTTCTCGAATGTCGGCTCCTTCTCCCTTGCGCTACCTCCTTTTCTTCAAGCCCTATGGTGTTCTGGCCCAATTTACCGACCCATCCGGACGCCCGACCCTCAAGGGGCTCGTTCCGGTTCTGGACGTCTATCCCGTTGGACGGCTCGATCTAGACAGCGAAGGCCTCCTCCTGCTGACCAACGACGGGCAGCTGGCCCATCGGCTGATCGACCCGCGGTATGCGCATCCGAGGACCTACCTGGTCCAGGTCGAGAGAGTCCCCAATGAGCCGGTGCTTGAGCGGATGAGGAAGGGTTTCAATCTCCAGGGACGCAAAACGCGCGCGGCGCACGTCGAGCGCCTTGAAAACGAACCTGTGATTCCTCCTCGCTCGGTTCCAATCCGCTTTCGAAAGAGCGTTCCGACGGCATGGCTTCGGATCACCCTGCGGGAGGGGAGAAACCGTCAGGTCCGGAAAATGACCGCTGCGCTCGGCTATCCGACCCTTCGGCTGATTCGGGTGGGCATCGGGCCGTTGCAGTTGGGAACCTTATTGCCCGGGCAATGGAGGGACCTGACGGCGGTGGAATTGGAGGAGCTCAGGCAGCATGTCGAGCCGGTGAATCAACGGCCGTCGTTTCCGATCTCCCCCATGGCATCGGGCGAAGGGGGGACCTCGTCTTACCGCTGAGCCGGGAAAGAAATGCTGCGGGCCTCCGGACGATTGGATACGAACGGGTGCCCTCGGGCGCTGGAAGGAGACGGCCCGGGGGAAAGCTCCGACGCGGCGGGTAAAGTGGCGCGTTGGGGGCTCCTCTTTCAGCGAAATGACTAGAGAGGGTCCCCCAGGGAATGGGCAGAGGAGTGTAACAAGGCCTCCACCTGCTCGACATCCTTGCGGCTTCCGATGAACAAGGGAGTCCGCTGGTGGAGGGATCCTGGAACGACGTCTAGGATCCGGCGCTCGCCGTCACTGGCTGCTCCCGATGCCTGCTCCACGATGAAGGCAAGGGGGGAGGCCTCGTAGAGCAGGCGGAGTTTCCCTTCGGGATTGACCCGGTCGCCGGGATAGAGGTAGATTCCCCCCTTGAGGAGGTTTCGGTGAAAATCCGCCACGAGAGAGCCGACATATCGGGCGGTGTAGCGGTCGCGCTTCACCGTCTCAATAAATCGCTGAATCCCGTCGTTCCAGTTAGGGGTGTTCGATTCGTTGGCGCTGTAAATCTTTCCGGCGGCTGGAATTTGAATATTCTCATGGGACAGTAAGAACTCACCGATACCGGGATCGAGCGTGAACCCGTGGACCCCGAACCCGGTAGAGTAGACCATCATGGTGCTTGATCCGTAGACAATATATCCCCCACAGACCATTTGGCTCCCCGCCTGCAGGAAGTCTTCCAGCGTTGCCTCGGTTCCCAAGCTTTTTCTCCGGTAGATCGCAAAGATCGATCCGATCGTGACATTCACATCGATATTGGAGGAGCCGTCCAGCGGGTCGAGGAGAAGCACGTATTTCCCTTTGGCGTACGGTTCTGGAATCTGATAGATTCCCTCCAATTCCTCCGAGGCAATCCCGATGAGATGGCCTGTATGGCTCAACACCTTCAGGAAGGTTTCGTTGGCAAAGACATCGAGCTTTTGAGTCTTCTCGCCATGGACGTTGATTCCGCCGTCGTAGCCCAGGATGTCGATCAGCCCAGCCTGATTCACCTGTCTTGAAATGATCTTCGCGGCCGTCGTGATCTCGCAGAGCAGTCCGGTAAAATCCCCCGTCGCGGATTTGAACTCGCGCTGTTTCTCGATGAGAAATCGGGTCAGCGTGGTGCCGATCTGCATGTCGGAGCCCTCCTCCCGGTGCTCTCAGTCCTTTTTGCCCGTCCTGCGGATCACCCGGCGCACCCCCCAGCGATCGATGCGCGTTACGGTGATCTTGGTCCAGACCCCGTGGTCTCGAAAAGCCCTTTCCATGCCCAGGCCGATCTTCTCGCCCAGGGCCAAATTGCCGGTCACGGCGAAGACGGACGCCCCCGCACCCGCGATGGAACAGCCGAGCGCCCCCGCTTCTAATGCCGCCGCCTTGACATCCGAGAAACCGGTGATGAGGGGGGCCCGAAGCGGTTCGGCCATTTTGTCAATGATCGATCGGCCAAAGAGCTCCAGATTTCCTTTGGCCGCGGCCCAGCTCATCAAGCTCGCTTGGGCGAGATTGGCAATGTGGATTTCCATGGGGACCTCTTTAGGGAGCACCTTTCGAGAGTCCTTCGTCAAAACCGGAAAATCGGGAGTCGCCACCACCACCACCGCCCGGGGCAGCCGACCCAGGGGGATCACCCCCTGGGTCAAGGGGTGACTCCAGGTGATGCCCCCCATCATGGAAGGGCCGACGTTGTCGAGGAAATATCCCCCGCTCACGGCAGACTCTGCCTGAGCGGCAAAAGGAACGAGCTGGTCCTTTGTCAGTCTTTCGCCGAAGAGGAGATTCACCGCGAATACCGCTGCGACGGCGCTCGCGGCGCTGCTGCCCAGTCCCGTCCCCGGGATCCCTTTCCTCAAAGAGAATTCAACCCCTTCCGGGGCCTTGAGATATTCGAGGAGGGCCAGAGCGGCGATTCCGGCGGTATTCTGATCCGCCTCCCGAGGTAATTTCCCTTGGTCCCCCTGGATCTCCCGAATGATCACGGTTTTTTTCGGGATCCGGGAAGCCAAAATCAGATCGCCGACGCCCGCCAGGGCCATGCCGAGGACATCGAACCCCGGTCCGATGTTCCCGATCGAGGCCGGTGCGAAAACGGTGACCTCTCCTGGTATGCTTTTCATCGGCTCAGCCGAACCCTTTGTTACATGGAATCGCGGGCGACATTGCTTGCCGAAGTCTCGGACCGCCCTTTCGCCCCTGAAGGCCGATCTCGGAGCGTCTCGGATCAATGTCCCATTGCGTAACCGGGGTCAGAAACGTCCCATCTCTCCGCCGCGATACTCCGGGCGCCTCGACGAGGCGCCGCATCGGTTTGGCCTTCCAGCCTCCCGCGGCTCAGCCGAACCTTCACGGCGAATCTTGCGTGACCCTGGTCTTGCGCCCAGCAAGCGGGATGTCCGGGTCGAGCTATCTTAATACAGGTTGATGGCGTCGATCAACTGGCGAAGTCTTCCAAAGTTTCTCCGATTGAAGAGAAGGAGGATTCGGGGCAGGTGTTGGATCTCCGGCTCGTTCGATTCCTCGGGGAGGGGAGCGGTGGCCTCGATTTTTCCTGCGACGAGAATGTCGGCGAATTCCCGGTTCAACCGATCGAGCATTGCGGGCGGTGCCGGTCGCGTTAACCGAAGCACCAGGTGTTCGCGGACGTAACGAAGAGAGTGATAGTTCGAATAATAGCGGACGATCTCGTCAACGGCGAGTTCGGCATTGTCGGTGACCTTGAACAGGGAGAGGTCCTCTGCAGCGATCAAGTTGTGCCCCAGGAGCTCTTCCTTCACGTAGGACTCCCACGTTTTCCAGTATGTTCCCCCGGGCGCGTCTAAAAAGACCACCGGAACGGGGTCGCTTTTCCCGGTCTGAATCAGCGTTAATGCCTCGAACCCCTCATCATGGGTGCCAAATCCGCCGGGGAAAAGCACGACCGCATCCGCTTCCTTGATAAAAAACAGCTTGCGCGTAAAAAAATATTTGAAAGTCATCAGCTTCGGGTCGTTTTCGATAAACTTGTTGGCGGCCTGCTCGAAGGGGAGATAGATGTTCATCCCGAAGCTGTTCGCTCTCCCCGCCCCCTCCTGGGCCCCCCTCATGATCCCCTCCCCCGCCCCCGTGATCACCATAAAGTTTCTTCCAGTGATCTTCCGAGAAAATTCCTCGGCCTGAAAGGCGGCGGGATCATGAGGCAGGGTCCGGGCCGACCCGAAGATGGAGACCTTCCGAACATGGCGATACGGTGCAAAGAGCTTAAATCCGTAGCGCAGTTCTTTGAGGGCATTATGGATGATCTTTAAATCGCCTCGGTCCGGGTGATCCTGGGAGAGCTTGACCACGGTCGTGACGATCTCTTTGAGGAGGTCGGCCTCAGGGGCAGGACTTATGTTGTTATTGAAGAGACTCTCAATGATTTCAGTGACGGCATTAACGTCCAACATGTTGCGGCCCATTTCCCAGCCCGCCTCCCCGACAGTTCTGCCCGTACGGTCGCCCTATTATTATTGATGATGAGGCTTCCTCTGTCAATCAGTTTCGCGTTCGGCATGAAGCCGCAGATGTTTTCGACCGGTTGTTGATCAGAGCTCGTCGGTTTCTTCCGGCGTATGCCACCGCGTCTCCAGCGCGGGTCGCCGCGCCGATCTCGATCCGGCCAAGCCCGGGTTGAGGGCCCGAGGCGAGGATGCGGGTGATTTTAAAAATAGTCGTCACCTCCCGTAAATCCAGGGTAGGGGTTTTTCTCAGGGCTACGCCAATGTTTTAGATAAGTCGTGGTGATTGAAGTTTTTTCATTTTTCTCAGAACTGTGTTCCTGCGAATGGGTTAACCTTCGGGTGTGGAATTTCAAAGGG
>Ga0209167_10000299_pt1 | contig 41933 bp, 33 predicted proteins | sample Coa_R1_9_FD_187154 | JGI IMG/M metagenome (GOLD analysis project Ga0209167, IMG submission 187154) | Surface soil microbial communities from Centralia Pennsylvania, which are recovering from an underground coalmine fire - Coalmine... | ecosystem: Environmental > Terrestrial > Soil >...
TCCACCTTGGTCAATTCCGTGGCTTTGGTCCAGCCCACTTCCCGAAGATCGGACTTGTGGATTCGAGGCAGGCGTTCATGTATGGCCATGAGATAGTAGGCTTTTCTTCTGGACTCCGGGAACTTGAGCTCGAGAAACTCATCGAACGAATTTAGGTTGTCGATCCTCCAGTACTGCCGGGCTCGGACTTCGCACAGGTATTGACCCAGGTCCACGAATCGGGAATCTCGTTCCCGGCCGCTGGACTTGTCCCAAGCCAAGATCTCATCGATCTTCGAGAGAACCAGGACCGCCCGCCGCCGATCCAGTTTCGGAGGCATGGGCAGGTCCCCATTACTGGTCAAGGTCGTCAATCCAATCAAGATCGCTTGCTCCTGGCCGGCGAACCAGGTTGGCCGCAACCAATTCCTGGTTTCCTAGGCATAGCCCCAGATGTCCGCAACTCACGCAGTGGTTCTGAGGGAAACGGATTCCTGGTCTTGGGGGGAATTGAAGGTTCTCAATCTGACTGATGGTTCTTTCCACCGAGAGACCAAATTCACGGCGCTGCTCTTCGGTGATAGTGGCCTTCAGGTATTGAATTTCAGGGACACGCTTTCTCACGAAGGCGATGATGGCCACATCGGGGATTCCGGTGATCCAGGAGTAGCAGGTCAACTGGAGGTCCAAACTGGTCAGACCCTGTGGTTCCTCGGGATAGCGGGCGCCCGTGGTTTTCCATTCCAGCACACACCGGGTCCCATCCAGCAGGCCAATGGCATCGATGTAGGCCACGAAATCATTGCCATTGGGCAGTGCTCGGAGGATCTTCTTCTGCGTGTTCTGCTGTGGTTGGGTGATTTGGATTCGATCATCCTTTGCGAACTGCTCCAGGAGATGAATCCCCTGTCGCAGCATTCGTTCCCAGTCATCTCCCTTGGAATATTCCAGTTGGGCCTCGCGATAGGCACCCCACTCCTTGAACAGCGCGGCTCCAGGATCTTCACGGTGGAAGAACGCAGCCAGGGCCTTTTCAAAACAACGGCCAAACACCATCGAGGCCCTGGTTTCCTTCTCTCTCCAGCCATCCAGATAACGGTACCGATAGCGCCTGGGGCAGCCGAAGTAATGGGAGATTTGCGAGTAGCTATAGGTCATGGTTGGCCTCCTCGGTGGTAGGTGGAGGCAAGGAAGGGTCTCCCCATTCCCCTGCCGAAGCGAAGCCTTCGAGATTCGGGAAGCAGTGGCCGTTCAGCGTGGTGCGGGATACCCGCAGGATTCCCCGGAGCCCCACCAAAGCCTTCTCGTCCACTTCGTCCCTGCCCAGAAGATCTTGGTCATAGCCAAACTCCCGCAGGAACCAATTGAGTTTCCATAGTGCTCTGGGAGAGCAGTACAGCCTTCCGGTGATGGAATCCCGCTGATGCTCTCTGGGCTCGAGAACAGCAAATCGCAGTACGAAGAAAGGTCGCTGGGGATGCCAGCGGTAGAAGGCACGTTCGACACGGACCAGGAAGGTGCCTTCCACGATGTCGTCTCCATTGCTGGTTTCGCGATGCAAGCCTGGGATTTGACGCTTCATGTGGTTGCCTCCTGGGAAGTGGAATAGCTATTGAGGTGGCAGAGGAGTGCCGCCCGGTCCTTGGTGGCCCGCTCCGCCAGATCATTTACAAAAGCTTCGACCAGATCCCGTTTGGCCTCCTTCAGGACCGCGGTTCCGCAGTAATCAGCCGCATAGGCCTTGACGAGGGAGGCATCGAGCTTGTGCTGGCGGATCAACAGGCAAAGACGGTCGCGGAGGCGATGCTCACCATTGTGGTGACCGTTATTTCCAGTGGGGATGGGATCGTGCTGTTTGGAAGGGACTGGCTTTGCGATGCGAGGGGACCAGCCGAGTTCTTCGACCGAACATAGACCGATGCCATAGGCCTTGCGGAGGGCGCGGTTGACGGCACGAGTTTCAGCGACGCGCATTTCGGCGCCGCGAACAAGGGGAGAGACATTGGACGGATCGGCATCGCCGTAGCCGACGAAGCCGCGAGAGCGCTGGGACTTATAGACAGTTGCCTTAAAGACCCAGCGGTATGAGGTAGATTCACAGAATTCTCGGACGAGCTGGACTCTGACGCCAGAACAATGGTTACGCTGAGCAAGACCAAGTAATCCGGCGTTGGTGACGTACCAACGCCCGTCCAATCGCTGCAGATCTCCGCTCGCGATTGAAAGGCCATGTCTTTCGGTTAACTCCTTCAGGGCATGCAGGGCAGTCCGGGAAAGCGTTCCCCAAGTAGTTTTTGCCAACTTCAAATTCGACTGTAACACGCGACGACGATCGCTCATCACTCCTCCTGTGACATCCAGTGTCATCCACAGGATGACATATTAAAGGCAATTGTCAAGACTTTGTTTTGGCGAATGAAATGCGAAATAGTGATAGAATTCCCGCTCGATGAGGAAGGATGCGAGGCTTACTTTTCGTGTGCATTCAACATTGAAGAAAAGCATTGAAGGCATCGCTGCCCGTGAAGGCCGCAGCGTGGCTCAGATATGTGATGCCTTTTTGAAAATTGGATCAGAAATGTATTCGAGAAATGGTCCGAAATACTTACAGCGCTTTCTCTCCCGCCAGAAAAAAGAGCCCACGGAGTAATTCCGACTCAGCACGGTTTCACCAATGTCCGGGGCTGCGATAGCGAAATCAAACCCCAATTCTCAACGGTAGATTTCGAAGCATATAGTTATTTTGTTTTCTCAATCCGAATTTCGTCCGCATTATCGAGAATGATGGATGCATCCACAAATTGATGGCGCTTCGGTCCGCTTATGTCACGCCGCTCGCGTTCATCGGGCGTTCGAAAGATCCACAAGAACCGTGCACAAATGTAACTAACTATGTGGCCGAGTGCATTGACTACCCGCTTCCGTCACGCTATTATGAGGGCGTGTTCTAGATTTTCGCGAACGATGTGCACTTGGCGCTTTCAAGACCTGCTGGGGACTACGGAATAGACGCGGAGTTCGGTGACACAAATAAGAAGTAAGCGTCTGGATCCAAATCTGCTGCCGGCCTACCGACAGCGCCAGCGAGGTGCAGCATGCGTTCAAGGAATATCGGCATTAGGAATAACCACATAGGAAATAGGGATACTCACCCCGTAAATCTTGCTGATACCGATTCAATTTCAAAGAAACATCCACCAGCTCACGCTGTGGATTCTGCTTTCCCGGAACAATCCGCCAAGTCGAAGCGCTTAGACATTCCAGGATCGCCATCGAGTCCAAGTCGTGCGAGACATTCGGCGCATTGTCGGGTTTGCGCCCACGATCAGCGGCAGGAGATTGAAGACGATTTCGTCGACTGGAAAAGTACTGCGCAAATTGTGCGGGAATATCGGCTGGCTAATCGCTACTCGGTGTACCGCCACATGCGCGCACTGAATCTTTTTCCGAAGCGCCGGCGCAATGTGCGAGCGGCTCTCGAGCGCATCATCGAGCACGCCGGCGACATTGAAGTGAGCGCCAGCGCGGTAGTCGCTGCAGTTCAGGCACTTGCGAAATTAAATTGTCGCGGGGAATTGATCGAGCCCGATGAGCAGCTCGAATTGCGCGACCCTTTTGACCGCATGACACGTGATGAATACGAAGCCTATGCGAAGGACGGGACCGTGCCAGACTGGTTCAAGGATGAAATTGCTGCTGTGGGGGGCCGGGTCCCCAAGGGGGAAAACGATGCATAACCGCCCACGAAATCGCCGCTCCCAACTGGGGCCTCGGCCGTGGGATTTCCCGCTGGGATCATGGGAATCCCGCGCCGCAGCGCGCGCTGTACAACTGGCAGATGATCTAGAAGCCCAAGAGGAAAGGGCCGCGCAATTCAAGAATCTGACGCCGTACGAGCGGGCGTTCATTGAACTCTTTGATGGTCCCGAGGCGCAGGCAGGGATGCTATACATGTTACGTGAGTGCATATTACCGCACTGCAAAAATTTCCGCTGGCCGCTGCCCTCGCTCGATGCGGCGCGTCACAATTTGCAAGTCGCAAAAGAGTTCGAAAGGATGGAGGCGGAAAGGGCATCACAAGAGGACACTGAGTCACCGGACGAGGAGTGACATCTGGAAATGGCCAAAGACCGGCTTCGAGGCGAGCGTCGCGGTGGGCCCAAATCGGAATCGCCGACTGCGGAAACCTCAGGGGAGGAGCAGCGAGTAACATATAGATATACTATAGTATAAGTAATATACCGAGTGTGGTCTAAACGAGGAGTCGGCTATGTGAACGCCTAAAGTGTAGCGATCAGGATTGTCTAAAGTCTGAGTGTACAGTCACTTAGCGGCTTGCGACTGTCGCGGTTGTTGCGCTCAATACCACTGTCCAGAATGAGGAGCCGCGAGGAGGTTGACATCGCAACGCCTTATGATGGAACCAAGGGCGCGGCTCTCATTGCGGACATGTTATATACACTCCGAGCTCGTCCTCGTTTCTGTCGCAGGCTCCGATTAGTGCACGGGAAAATACAAGAGAAGGGAATTGCCCGCTGAGATCCCCCCGACCGACTATTTAAGCGCTACTACTGAACTGCCCGCAGCCAATCTTTCAGAATAGTCTGCTGCAGCGTTGAGGGGTTCGCGAGCGGTTCGAAGGTAAATGTCCTCTTCAGATTCTTCCCAAGTACCACTTCTAAATCCACTGGTGCGCCATCGCGCAGAATCTGAATCTTGATCTTATCGCCGGGGCTCTTCATGGTCGCGTTCGACGCCGGTGGAGGTGTCTGCGCTCCTGCCGCGCCTCGCCGCCCAGACGGCTGGCTAGGCGTGAGCAGATCATTGATCGCTTTCGGCGTGGCTTTCATGCCTTCCACTTCGACGATTTGGTCGCCAGATTTCAGCCCAGCGGCTTCAGCGGGTGACCCTTGCGCAACGCTCGTAATCATCAACATCATGTCCGGTCCGCCTCTGCCCGCAAACGGAGTCCCGCCGGCGGCGGTCCTCGGCGGCGCCTCCTGCAAGTGGGTGTTCACTCCCAAGTACGCGCCTGGCACATCCTCCGCCGTTGAACTCAGTGCAAGCCCCGCCAATTCGAAGTATTTTGTATAATCCACGTCCGTCGTCGAGTCGGCATACGAAAAAACCTCACGTAGATCTCCGCCCGCCGCGCTTTCGCATTCCTGCCGGAATTCATCGTCTGTAAAACCACGCCGCTTTTGCAAATAGTATTTCTTGTAAAGCACGCGCATTACGTCGTCCAACGACTTCCGATTTGTGCTCTCACTGCGAATCTCCAGGTCTAGCATCGCTCCCAGCATCGCTCCGTTGTCGTAATATGAGATCGAAGTATTCCGATCCACGCCAACTCCCGACCCAGTATTCCAAGTGTTCCAGCTCGATTCCGTCGCCGATTGATAGTGGCGCCCTGGCGAATTGTCAAACGACCCTATCGCACGCTTCATTTCGTCGAGGTACTGGTCGCGCGTCATCAATCCTGCACGCACCAGCACCAGATTCTCGTAGTACACCGACAACCCTTCCGACACCCAAAGCATGTGCGTCAGGTTTTCCATGTCGTAGTTGAAAGGACCCAATGCAATCGGGCGAATTCGCTTGACGTTAAAATTGTGGAAGTACTCGTGGCTCACGTATGCCAGCCAGCGTAGATACCCGGCCGGCGTATCCAGGCTTTTTCCGTCAAACTGAATCGAAGCGGAGTTCAAGTGCTCGATCCCCCCATTGCCGCGGCCCATCAATAGAAAGGTGTAGTGCTTGTACGGCACGTCTCCGATCAGCTGGGTGGCCGCGGTCACCATTTTTTGTAAGTCCGCGACCATCTTTTTCCGGTCAACAGTTTCAGACAGGTTTTCGATCGCCACAAAATGCGGTACGCGATTCACGTCAAAGTGCAAATATTCCTGATTCCCCATCAAAATCGGTGAGTCATATAGCACATCGAAATTCGGCGCGTAAAACGTGTTTGATTTATTCCTGTTCGGTCCCAGTCCCGTCGAGATTTGTTTCCAGTTTGCGGGCAATTCAATGGTCACCGTCACAGGACGCTGCGTCATTCCGGGCAGGTAAACGAAGACCCCAGATGGCGAGATGTAAGCACGGTCGTCTCCGATATACGTGTTCGCGGCGAAAGACGTCGCTCCGTAAACGTCGTAGTTCACCACGATCGAATGCGCATCTCCTGCCGCCACTCGCCACGTATCCTTGGTTACCTTTTCCCACGGCAGCGCATCCTTCGCGCCACCTTCTGCTCGAAAATGTGACACGTTCCTTGAGTAGTCGCCAACCCCGTAGAACCCCGGCGACCACACCGGCATCTTGAAATCTTGCAGCTCGCCTTTCAACCCTTGGCACCGAAAGGTCACGTGGAGGATGTGATTGCTTGCTTGCGGCATCGAAATACTGAACGCAAACGTGGGCTGTGCGGTCTGGCCAAATACCCCCGAAGCGCAGGTCGCAAGAACTGCGATAAGCGGGATGAATAATCTGCTTCGAAGATTCACGAGGCACAGAGTCTAGGAGGTCCCGACAAACGCTGTCAAGTTGCTTTGAACTATCAAGAGTCTCGCCAAAGGTTCGTAGTCTGCTTGCCGACTGGCCTGAATTCACGTTGACGGTGTCCTATAGAGGACAGACACCCGCCTCTCAAGTTTCTAGCATGCAGTAGCAAATGGCAGGACGGAAGCAATGTTCATGGCTTACCAGTGAATGATTTTGATATGAGTTCAAAACACTCAAAGTTGGTTCGCGACGGCCTTGCCGGGAATCTGCGCCTGTTTTCTCTCCGCCTGATCCCACTTCTCCTGGCAGCGCTGCTGTGTGGAGGTGGAGCGTTTGCGTACTCCGTTTTGACGCATGAGGAAATCGTAGATCTCGTCTGGGCGGACGAAATCCGCCCTCTCCTCCTCAATCGATTTCCGGAGCTGACGGAAGCGCAGATCACGGAAGCACACGGTTACGCCTATGGCGGCGCCGTGATTCAGGATCTCGGCTATTATCCCTTCGGCACCGTTGAATTCAGCAATTTGGTGCACTACGCTCGCAGCGGAGACTTCGTCCGAGAATTGTTGTTGCAGAGTCATGACGCAAACGAATTCGCCTTTGCTCTCGGTGCGCTTGCGCACTACGCTTCCGACATCGCCGGCCATCCGGCCGTCAACCAAGCCGTTTCCATCCAGTATCCCAAGCTGCGGGCAAAGTACGGCAATTCCGTTAGGTATGCGGAGGACCACACCGCGCATTTGAAAACGGAGTTCGGATTCGACATGGTGCAAGTAGCGAAGAATCGCTATGCGTCCCAGCAGTATCACGATTTCATCGGATTCCAGGTGTCCAAACCCTTGCTGGAGCGTACATTCCCAATCGTTTACGGCGTGGAATTGAAAGACGTGCTGACACATGAGGATCTCGCGGTCGGTTCCTATCGCTTTGCAGTCAGCCGAATGATCCCGCAAATGACACAGATCGCGTTGCGCACTCACAAGAAGGACATGATGAAGGAAATGCCTGATTTCGCGAAAGAGAAGTTCCTCTATCGCCTGTCGCGGTCCGAATATCAAACAAATTGGGGAAAGGACTACACGAAGCCCGATTTCGGCACTCGTTTTTGGTCGGTGTTCTTGCGATACATCCCCAAAATAGGCCCGTTCAAGGCGCTGGCGTTCAACAACCCTACACCGCAGACGGAAGACCTATACTTCAAGAGCATCAACACAACAGTGGATCAGTACCGCATTTATCTTCGGCAAGTGCGTGCCGGTTCACTGGAACTTGTGAACCGCGATTTTGACACTGGGAAAGTAACCGCTGCGGCGGAATATTCTCTGACGGACGACACGTATGCAAAATTACTGGGCCAATTGTCAGACCGGAAGTTCGATCTGACCACGCCAGACTTACGCGGCAATATTCTGAAGTTTTATTCCGATTTATCCCTACCTATCGAAACGAAAAAGGACAAGGATCGCTGGCAGAGTGTATTGACATCCCTTGATAAATTGAAGCTGGTGAGTCCGGTTCCGGCTGTCGCAAGTGACCAGTCGCCACGCACGCCATCCGTGTCTACCGAAAGGGTAAGCACGTCGGTAGACAAGTCATCGGCTACCTGTTGCAAATGGCATCAGTAATACCTTGACAATTTTACGGGCGCGCTCTAACTGGGGCGCGCCTGATGAAGAGCTTCACAGATTGAAAGGAGACTTACGATGTTATTGCTAATTATTCTTCTGGTGCTGTTGTTCGGCGGAGGCGGCGGCTATTTCGGGTACTCCCGGTGGGGAAGAAGCGGAGGTCTTGGGGTCGTCGGAACGGTCCTGTTAATTCTATTGGTCGTGTATTTGGTCGGCGGGTTGCATTGACCTCACTTGCAGCGAGCTGAAACCGAGACAACGGTATTTGTTAATGCCTTGACGTTGGACGGTTCGTAGCCGCGACACGTAGACCAAACTTTGCCGAAGGCGAGGGATAGATCATGCGTCTGTTGCGTGTTTAATTCCCGACGGTTACGCCCATTCCGAGTGGAATCAGAACGTAGCGGCTGCACACCAGGCGGGTGCGGCGATTGAAAAAGTTGTGAATTCCGTCAGCTTAACTGCTTTCCAGAAAGAAGGGCTCCCGATGCTCGAGGCGGAAGCCCTTTTTTTCTGTTTGCCGTAAATGGTTGCGGGGGTCAGATTTGAACTGACGATCCCGCAACTCGGGATTATGAGCCCGACAGCGTGACCCTTGAGCGGAACGCCGAGCGATCGAGACCTGTCAATTTGAAAAAGCCCTTTCCGCCCTTCTGCTTCTTGAGAAGGATTTCTCTTTTTCGAGCCCCCGAGTAACTTTGAAACTCTTCAATATGGACGGGACGCCAAGGGCGAAATTTAGCAGTCCACTTAGAAACTCCGGTATTATGTTGAACCAGCCTCGCGTTCACGGCTTCCGAAATTCCAATGTAAAACTTGCTGGCTGAGTTCGACCACAAGACGTACATGAGGTAGGGTTTGCCGGAAACGCGTGACACGGTGATTAAGGAAAAGGCCGGGCGTCTGATGCCCGGCCCGTATGCCTCAAATGGTTGCGGGGGTCAGATTTGAACTGACGACCTTCGGGTTATGAGCCCGACGAGCTACCAGACTGCTCCACCCCGCGCTTTAGATATTATGCGACTTGGAGCACTTCTGCAACCTGACCCAGATTTGCCCTCGATATTCCTAGCAGGGGCTCGTTTGAGACACTTCTGAGAAAAGTACGAACTTGCCGCCAATCTCGCAATAAATGATATCTTCGTGACGAATTGAGTCGATCTCAGACTGCAGCTAATTGTAGATAGTATTTTGACAGATGACTGGCCATACCATTGCCTGAAACCAATTCCAACATGACTGTGCACGAATTGAAGGCTCGGCCTGTGATTCTGCGAATTCTTGCCGTGCTGATCGGAGCACTTTTCATGATTTGGCCGGCGCTATACGACCGCTATCCGCTGTTTTATCCGGATTCGGTGACTTACGTGCAGGACGGCGCTCTCGCTGCGCGGGCGGTTTTCCTTCACAAATTCGCGGGCTACTACGGAATGCGCTCACTCATCTATAGCCTCGGCATCCTGTCATTTCACTGGGGCATCAGCCCATGGCCCATAGTCGCGCTGCAGGCTCTTCTTACCGCATACGTATTGTGGCTTGTGGTGCGTTCCATCCTGCCGGACCGAACTGTCACGTGGTATCTGATTCTTATTGCGCTGCTTAGCTTGGTATCCAGCTTGAGTTGGTTCGTCAGCCTGGTCATGCCCGATATTCTTGGTGCTTTGTTGTATCTCTGCGCTTATCTGCTGGTTTTTGCGAGAGAGAGGTTGTCCCGCATCGATTGCGTGGCGCTCGGCGTGATCGCGTGGTGGTCGGCGACCTCCCATGCAACGCATCTCATTCTGTTGGCCGGACTTTGCGTACTCCTGGTTCTGTTGCGAGTCCTGTGGCGCCAGGAAATGCGCGGACGGCGGAGGGGCATCCTGGAATTGGCGGGGATTGCCCTGCTGGCAGCGGGCGCGCAGCTGGCTCTAAACTTTTATTTGTATGGGCAGCCATCGCTGAACGGTGACCGTCCACCATTTTTGATGGCCCGGCTGATTGCCGACGGACCCGGACGCTGGTACCTGGAGCAGCACTGCCCGCAGACGAATCTAGTAATCTGCGATTTTGTGCATGATCTCCCTGATGATTCAGACGCATTTATATGGGCAGAGGATGGAATCTGGCAAAACGTAGACGACGATGTAAGAAAGCGAATGCTACAGGAGGAATTGCCTTTTGTTTTAGCTACTCTGCGCGCATATCCACGGGCCCAGTTGCTCATTTCAGCGCGCAATTCACGGGATCAGCTTAGAGCCATTGGTTTATATGATCTTGACGCCAGCGATTATGTATTGAGTGAGTTCGACAAGACCTTTCCTGGCGGAAAGCATCGCTATCTGGATGGGCGGCAGGCAAAGAATTTGATGCCACTCGATTTCTTCTCTAGTCTTCAAAAATGGGCAGTGCTCGCGTCATTGGCTGTGATCGCCGCATTCATGGTGGTTTTGTGGCGGCAAAAGCCATTTCGATTGCTCGGCCTCGGCGTAGTGATCGTATCCGTGGTTGCGGCCAACGCGTTCGTTACTGGCGCATTGTCGACGGTGGAAGACAGGTACGAGAGCCGCGTGATCTGGTTATTGCCGCTGTTGGCGGGACTATTAGTGATGCATTGGTTCGATCGTCGGGCAAAAGAAAGGCGGCCGGGAAGTAAAGCCCAATTGGAAGAGACCTGACCCGGTCAATACTTGCTGTAGGGCTGGCCCGTGAATGGGGAAGTGGCCTCCGAGGCAGAGTGCACACCGGTGATCCCCGGAGTTGTTTCGTCAGGATTGAGTAATACCTGGTCAAATTCCGTAACCCAATCCTTGCGTCGCGTAATTGGGTCCACTGGGATTTCGCGGAGATATCTGTTGTCGGGGCTGACCAAATCGTCCAGAGATTGCGGCCCGGCATTTTTGTCAGCCGTATAGGCCTCGATGGCGTCACGCATTATGGACAGATCCTGCTTCAGGACTGCTTCGCTGGCTTGCTGAATGGAGCGTTCATAGCGCCCCGCGGCCATGCCTAGAAGGATCATGATGATTGCCATGACCACCATCAGCTCCAGCAGAGTGAATCCGAAGCCTGAACTGCGATGAGACCGTCGTCGCCGGTTGCCCACAGAATAGTTTCCGAGTTTTCTACCAGTCAGCATATTTTGTTCCGTTAAGCGCAGTTCCTTGCGATTTGGAGTGAACATCAAAAACATTCTTGCCTCCCCAGGAGGTCGAACTTGGGTCATCCGACACGGATTGAAGATTCCATTCCGCGGTACCCGTAAAAGGGTCCACGGGAATTTTTCTTAAAAAACGGACGTGCATCGTGACCGAGCTCCCGGAACCGACTCCCGCAGGATTGTTGCCGAAAGCCGATGAAGCACCTCCACTTGATGAAGGAGGTGTTCCGAAGGTAGGTCCGCCGGCAGGGCTATTGGGCGCACCAAGCCCCCCGGCGGCGTTGGAGGTCATATCCACCCCGTTAACCAGAGTATCGAGATCGGGCGGATAGAATTCGGACCCTTGCTCCGTGCGGAATTTGCCCGCCTCGGCGGCGTCTCTGTAGCGATCAATCGCATCGCGCATTTCGCGAAGGGCGTGGTGCAATTCGGCCTCGCGCTGCCGCTTAATGGTGATGCGTAGGAGAGGCGTGGCAGCCGACGCAAGGACCAATAGGATGCCCGTGGCGATCATGAGTTCGAGCAGAGTCATCCCAACGTTGGGTGACCAGAACTTGCTTGGGCGGCGGAGCATGATTTGCCTCCGTGTTTACTGCTGCACGTGAACCGTGCCTTCCGTGGTGATGAGCGGGATGGGTTGTTGAGCCGAATTCTTTGCGTTCACCTGTACGATGGAAAGCTTTGACTCACCCGGAGCCAAAGCCTTGATCACCACTCCAACCACTGTTCCCGTACCGTTCACCCCCGGAGTGTTTGTGGGGCGCATGGCGGAGATCACGGCTTGGCCGCGGGACTTATCTATTTGCCGCACGATTGTTTCCTGTGAATCGCTCGAAAGGAAGCCGCCATGGCGAACTTCTTCCACCGAGATGACCGCGGGATTGTATTGCAGCAAGAACGGCAAGGCGGATAGGTCCGTGACGTTTTCCACCACGATGCCAATCGTTGACGTCTCACCGGGTTTGAGGGTGAGATTGTCCGGTTGGATGCGCAGCGTCGGAGCCGCGCCTGGGGTCGTTGGAGTTACAGGCGGAGGATTTGTAACTGTCGGCCCGTTGGCGATTACCGCAACGCCCGGCATGATCTGGCTGGTTGCCTGAGCGGGCGGTTGTTGCTGTGACTGGTCAGATGGCGCCGGCGGAACTTCTTCAACGAGACGGACCTGCGGGTTCAAGTCAGTGCCCGAAGCGATGCTGCGCAGATTTTCGGCCGTAATGTCCGGCATGCGCACAACGTGCGGGGTCAGGACGATGAATACTTCATCATTCTTGGTTTCGACCGTCTCGCCGCCAAACAAATACTTTAAGATGGGAATTTTGGCCAGCCCCGGATAGCCATTAATCGAATTCGTGTCAGTCCGTTCAATGATTCCACCTAGAATATTTACTTCGCCGTCCTTCAATCGTACGCCCGGATCGTCCAAGACCCGCTGGCTGATGATCGGTTGAGTGATTCCGCCGATGCTGACGTTGCCAGTCACGGATGAGACTTCCACTTTTAATTGCAAGAATACGTCGCGGTTAGGAAGTATCCGGGGAGTGATGTCCACATTGACCCCGACATCCTGATATTGAAATTGAGTGTTGACCAAAGGACTCAGGACCGAACTGGCGCCTACACCCGTCCCTCCGGCGCCAAATCCAGTGCCAAAGCTTCCTGTCGCGATGGGCACGCGGTCCCCGATGCGCAGCTGAGCCTTGGTTCCATCCACCGCTCGGAGCTCCGGATTTTGAATAATTTTTGTTGCGCTGTCCGTCATCATGGCTTCAGCCGTTACATTGGGCAGGGTTGCGCTGTAGAAGCCGGTATTAAAATGCTTAAACTGGTTCAGAGGAAGCCCCGACGAGGTTGGGGTAGTTGTCGAGCCACTGGAGGAAGAGGAAGAGGACGTCGTGGTTGGCGGTGAAAATGTGAGTGATCCGACTCCGCCGGTGCCAGTGAACGAAGGTTGCAGGCCGAGATCACGCAGGCGGTCCTTGTTCACCTCGATGATGGAAACTTGAACCACGACTTCCGGCTTGGCTTTGTCAAGCGCGTCAATCATTCTACCGACCAGCATCACTTTGTCCGGAGTGTCGCGGATCACAATCGCGCTTTGGGATGCAATGGGATTGATGCGGGCCAGCGCGGGAGTGAAAAGGTTGCGGATGGCGGTAACAATGTCGGTCAAATCCTTGTCCGATGTGACGTTTGAAAGGTAGAAGACGCGGACGATTTCCTCTTCAAATGCTTTCCGCTTGTTGGGATCTTCTGAGGCCACGATGATGATGTTGCTGGTGACCGGCTTCCAAAAAGCCTTTGACTGCAGCGCGGCAATGTCCAGAGCCTGTGTGTAAGTAACGTTAGGCAAGTCAACCGTAATCGTCCGCGTCTGCTGTTGAAGGAAATCAGGATCGAAAATGACTGTTAGCCCGGCCAGCTTCCCGATGGTCTCGAAAATGGTCTTAGCCTGATTGGTCATTTTCAGGCTGATGGGTGCATGCGAAAGTGGAATCAGCTTCGGCGGGCCGTCCATCAATTTGGGCTGGCTCGCTGAGGGGGGCGGCGCGGGCGATTCAGCCTGGCTCCGCGCGGCAATCATCTCCATCGTTCGCTGCGCTTCCTGCGCGGCTATTGCGTTCGATGGATCGATGGCAGCTGCCTTCTGAAATTCGACCAGCGCCTGGTCCAGACCGCCTTTATCGCGAAGTTTCTGACCTTGATTTACGTGAAAATTGGCGGCCTCAAACCGCAGGCGCTCGGCCTTCAGCTTGTACTCGGAATTCGTGGGGTCCGCGCGCAGAGCGCGTTCGTAATGAACCAAGGCGGTATCGTAATCCTGCAAGGCTTCGGCCTGGCGGCCAGCCTTTAGCTCGTCGTTGCCCTTGGGGCACCCGGAAAGCAATATGGCGGCACAACCTAGAATCAGTGCGGGCAACTTACAATTGCGCATAGTGTATAGACGCCGTGCTGGAGTCAGGAGTTTACCATCCATGATGAATGGCCACAACTATGTGGGACGCGGAATGAACAAGGGAGTATGCAAAGGGGAACACCCGAGGCTGGGTTTGGTGGCGGTAGCTTGCATGTAGTTAGCGTGGACAGCTATCATGGGGCGGCGTGCCGCAAAAACAACAAAAAAAGCAGGGAAAAGAGCGAAACGGGGAGCAGGTTGTGGCTCAAAACCGCTCCGCGAGCTTCCATTATTCAATCCTGGAGCGGTTTGAGGCCGGGATGGTGCTTCGCGGGACGGAAGTAAAGGCCCTGAGGGAAGGAAAAGCGAATATTCGGGAGGCTTACGCGCACGTGCAGAGGGGCGAATTGTGGCTCGAAAACGCGCACATCTCGGAATATAACGCCGGAGGGCCCTGGAACCACTCGCCGCTGGGAACGCGCAAGCTTTTAATGCATCGGGAAGAGATTCGAAAGGTTTTCAGCAAGACTCAGGTGAAAGGATTGACGTTGATACCTTTGCGAATTTACTTTCGAAACGGTATCGCCAAGGTAGAACTGGGGCTGGCCAAGGGCAAGAAGGACTGGGACCGGCGCGCGGATGAGCGGAAAAAGGAAGCGGATCGAGAAGTGAAGGATGCAATGTACCAATCGCGGAGGCGATAAAGGAGACCATGAAAATATCCCTGGACAACCGGAAAGCAGGGGCAGTGCAGGCGCAGGCGCTGGTCAGCTACGTGTTTGAGGGTGACGACACTGTCAGCGGGAGAGTTGATGAGATAGATCAGGCGACAGGCGGTTTGCTGCGACGGCTGGCGAAAAGCGGAGAAATGACCGGCAAGTCACTGGAGATGACGTTGGTTCACGCGCCTGCCGGGATGGTGGCGGAGCGATTGCTGCTGGTAGGCGCGGGGAAGCGCGAGAAATTTGGCAGCGCCGAACTGAGGAAAATTGCTGGTTCCGCGCTGCGATCCTTGAAATCGAAGGGGGTGAAGCAGGTGGCATTCCAGGTGCGCGAAAATGATGCGAGTGCGGAGTCCGCCGAAGCGGTGGCGGAAGGATTGCTTCTCGCGGATTTTGAAGGGGATAAGTACAAGACCGGCAAGAAAGACAAGGGGCCAGTGGAATGGGCCGCGCTCCTGGGATGGGATGCAAATAGCGGCGCGGAGAAGGCGATTGAACGTGGACGGATCATTGCTGAATCGCAGAACTTTACGCGTGAGCTGGCCAACGAGCCTTCAAACACGATGACGCCGACAATTTTGGCGGACCGCGCGGCGGAGATGGCGCGCGAGGAAGGGTTGGCTTGCGAAATTCTGGATGAGAGCCGTATCAAGGAATTAAAAATGGGGGCGCTGCTTTCGGTGGCCCAAGGAAGCGTGGAGCCGCCGCGACTGATCGCGATTACTTACACTCCTGGGAATGCCGCGCCGGGAGGGCCGGTGCTGGGACTAGTGGGGAAGGCGGTTACGTTTGACACCGGCGGAATATCCATCAAGCCCGCCGCGGACATGGACAAGATGAAATTTGATATGTGCGGCGGGGCAGCGATGATTGGGGTGATGCGAGCGCTGGCTCGATTGAAGCCGGCGATCAAAGTGATTGCCGTGGTTCCTTCCACAGAAAATATGCCGGGCGGGCGCGCGCAGAAGCCGGGCGATGTTCAGATCGCCATGTCGGGGAAAAGCATCGAAGTGCTGAACACGGACGCGGAAGGCCGACTGATTCTGGCGGATGGAGTTACTTACGCGCGAAAGCTGGGATGCACGCATCTGGTGGATGCCGCCACTCTGACGGGCGCAATTGTAGTGGCGCTGGCGGGAGTGAACACAGGAGTTTTTGGGACCAACCAGGCGTTCACGGATAAGTTGCTGGCGAGTGCGAAAAATGCCGGCGAAAAAATGTGGCCCATGCCGATGGATGATGAATACCGCGAAATGGTGAAGGGGACGATTGCGGATATTCAGAACATCAGCAACAGCAAGGGCGGAGGGGCCATTACCGGGGCGATGTTTATCCGCGAGTTCGTGGATGAGGTGCCCTGGGTGCATCTGGATATTGCCGGGACGGCATGGTATGACGACGCCAAAGCGTGGATGCCCAAGGGGGCGACGGGCGTAGCGGTAAGAACGCTGATTGACCTGGCGATGAATTTCGGGGCAGGAACCTAAGGCCCGGGATTGGCAGATTTTGGCGGCTGAGGCGAGGGAGCGTTTTTGAGATCCCTGGCAGCAAGAAGTGTATTGATATGTATGCGCACGGTATCCTGCACATTCCTGGCGTAGCCTCCGGCCAGCGTGATTACCACCGGCACATTGATTCTGCGGGCGTGCTGAAAGACCAGCTTGTCGCGGCGGCGCAGCCCCTCTAAAGTTAACGACAGTCCACCGAGTTGGTCCTCACGGTAGGGGTCCGCCCCTGCCACATAGAAAAGCATGTCGGGATGAAAATCGGTAAAAGCCTGCCACAAGCCACGTTCGAGAATTGCCAGGTAATCATCGTCGCCGATTCGGTCGGGGAGATGGAGATCAATGTTCGAGGGTGGTTTGCGCGCAGGATAATTGCGTTCCTGATGGATGGATAGAGTGAAGACGGAATCGTCTTTGGCGAAGATGGCCGCGGTTCCATTGCCGTGGTGGACGTCTGTGTCCACGGTCATGGCGTTACGGATGACTTTGTCGGCCTGCATGCGGCGGATCGCGATGGCCACGTCGTGAATCATGCAGAAACCTTCGCCATGTTCGGGAAAGGCGTGATGGAAGCCTCCCCCAATGTTGGCCGCAAAGCCGTCCCGGTGCGCGTGTTGCGCGGCGAGGATGGAACCTCCGGCGGCGAGCCAGAATGCGCGCACGGTTTCCGGGCCCGCGGGAATTTCCAGGAGCATTTGCTCGTAGGCGGTGAGAGTGCCGGTTTTTAATTTGTGAACGTATTCGGCGGTGTGGACGCGAAGAACGTCAGCATCGTCCGCGAGATCCGGCGTGAGGAAGTCCTCCGGCGAGGCAATTCCTTCAGCAAGGAGGGCTTCGCGCACCAGACGATATTTCTGAGAAGGGAAGACGTGTGAGCCGAGGTGGAGATCGTAATCCTGGTGATAGATGAGCTTGAAGGGGAGCATAGCGGGAAGAGGATATCAGCAGACGGTCGATTTACTCCCGAAAATTGTAAGCAACTGACCAAATGAGGCTATCCTCTAGGTGTAAAAAACCATTCATACTCACTCGCTTTATGCCTGAGCGGAAGCTCCCACCCTCTGGAAATCGTTTAACAAATCTCCGGCTGAGAACCTCAGGAATCGCGGGCTAGGATGAAATCGGGGACGGTTTGCAATGCGCGGTTATATTCGCCGGAGCCGCTGCCATTGAGCGATGACTTGGCGCGGTCGGCGAATTCACGGGCCAGCGAGCGAGCGCGGTCGAGCGCGCCGGTCTCGTGGACGAGCCTGGTGATTTGCTCCGGCTTCACGGAGATAAAATCCTTTTCCTCAAGAACCTTGGCCACCAGTTTTCGACCCGCGGTGCCATCGCTGGCCAGCGCATAAATCAAAGGAAGGGTGACCTTGCCTTCTTTCAGATCGCTCAAGACCGGCTTACCGAGTTGGGAAGGGGAGGCAGTGAAGTCGAGCAGGTCGTCTACGAGTTGAAACGCCAGTCCGGCGTAGCGGCCGTACTCAGCGAGTGCGAACTCTGTGGCGTCGTCCTGCCGGCCAAGTACGGCACCCAGGCGGGCGCAGCCGGAAAAGAGGCAGGCGGTCTTGCGGACGGAAAGCTCAATGGCTTCCTGCTCCGTCATATCGATGCGCCCAATGCTGGTGAGCTGGAGCAACTCGCCTTCCACCATGTTTTGGGTCAATTCGATGAGCAGATCAAGCACGCGGAAATTGCGCTCAGCCAAAGCCATTTGGAAGGCCTGCATATAGAGCCAATCACCTGCCAGCACACTCATGTGATTGCCCCACCGGGCGTTGGAGGAAGGTCGGCCCCGGCGCAATTGCGCGCCGTCAATGATGTCGTCGTGAATCAGCGTAGCGCTGTGGATCAACTCAACGACCGCACCCAAACGAACCGCGGCCGTGCCTTGGTAATTGGAGTAGCCCGCCGCAAGAAGCAGCAACGCCGGCCTGAGACGTTTGCCTCCGCCGCCTAAAAGGTAGCTACTGATCTCCGCGACCGGCTCGACCGCCGACACGCTTTGGAGGGCAAGTTCCTGCTCGACCTTGGCCAGGTCGTCGCGGACCAGGTCGAACAGCTCATTGGCCATCAGCAGCGGGATGGACTGTCTCCCATCAGGGCTCGGACATGCTCCAAGGCTCATAGTTTTATAGACCGAAGAATCGGCGAAAATTGGCGGCTGTGGAATCCGCCACGTCCCCAAGGGATGAGTTTCTCACATTCGCCAGCGTCTGCGCTACCTCAGCGACGTAAGCCGGCTCGTTGCGGCGGCCGCGGTGGGATTGAGGGGCCAGGTAAGGGGAGTCGGTCTCAATGAGAAGGGAATCGAGCGGAAGGTCGCGGGCCACGTCGCGCAGATTCTGGGACTTGGGGTAGGTCACGTTTCCCGCGAAGGAAACCAGGAATCCCATGTCCACACCCTGGCGGGCCTCCTCAAGAGTTCCAGTGAAGCAGTGGAGGATGCCGCCAAGCGCGGAGCTTCGCCAGTCATCGTTGAGGACGGCGAGGCAATCCGACCAGGCTTCGCGGCAATGAATGACGATGGGGAGCTTGGCGGCGCGGGCTGAGGCCAGCTGGCGGCGGAAAACGTACTTCTGTATATCCCGCGGCGAGAAATCGTAGTGGTAATCAAGGCCGATTTCCCCCCAGGCAATTACGCGCGGATGCTCAGCCAGTTTCTCAAGCTCGTGGATATGGGCGTCGGTTACTTTGGAGGCTTCGTGCGGGTGGATGCCTACCGTGGCCCAAATCCAATCGTGCTGCTCGGCGAAGGGGATGGCGGAGTCGAGTTTTTCGGGGCCGGGGCCGGTGCCAATCGCCAGGAGCGCGGAAACGCCAGCTTCGCGCGTGCGGGCCAGCATGGAAGCGCGGTCTTCGTCGAATTGCGGGAAGTCGATGTGGGCGTGGGAGTCGATCAGTGGCATGGGCAGTTTGATTGGCCAGAAAACATATTGTTGCCAGGAAAATTGTTTTTGTTGGCAGCGAGAAGCCCCACTCTTTCAAATAGGGGTGGGCTACAAAGGATTATTTCAGACGCGTGCCCACCGGGACGTCTTCCAGAAAGCCCGCCAAGATTGGGCGGTTTTCGGCTTCTATCGAAGCCGCCACGATCATCCCGTTGGATTCGACTCCGCGCAATTTGCGGGGGGCCAGATTCGCAACGACTATGACTTTGCGGCCCACCAATTTCTCCGGCTCGTAAACGGTGGCGATGCCCGCAACGATCTGGCGGACTTCGGTGCCGATGTCTACGTTCAGCTTGAGAAGCTTGTCGGCCCCCGCGACACGTTCGGCGGTTTGGATTTGGCCCACGCGGAGTTCGACCTTCATGAAATCGTCAATGCCGATTTTGACCGGGCCTGCGGCCGGGGCAGCGGCGGCGGCTGTTCCCGTTGCGGCCGGTGAACCGCCGGCAACAGCAGAGGCCGAGGTGGTTTGTGGAGTCGGCGCGGGAGCGGCGGGCTTATTGGCTTCTTGTTCCATGGCTTCCATCCTTTCGATTGCGTCAGTTTTCTCGATGCGTGGGAAAACCGGTTCTGATTTTGCGATTCGCGTGCTGGGCTTGAGCTGGCCCCATTTTAATGCGTCAATCCCCTGTTCGCGCAATGGTCCAGTCTGGCCGAGCTGCTTCCATATTTTTTCGGTGGAGGCGGGGATCACCGGATAGGCAAGGATTGTGGCTATGCGCAAAGCCTCGGCCGCTGAATAAAGGACCGAATTCAATTGAGTTTGCAGTTTTTGTTCGGCCAGTGACCAAGGTTTCTGCGAAGTGATCAGTTCATCCACGCGTGTGATCAAGTTCCAGATGGCTTCGAGAGCCAGCGAAAAACTGTATTGTGTGTAATTTGTGTTCGCTGCGGAAATTGCGCTTTCGGCGTTGGCGCGAAGCGCGGTCTCCGCCTCGTCACCGGCATGCTGGGGAATCTGGCTGCCACAATATTTTTCAATCATTGTCAAAGTGCGGCTGGCGAGATTGCCGAGCCCGTTGGCGAGATCGGCGTTGAAACGTGTTACCAGAGCGTCGTAGCTGAAATTTCCGTCCTGGCCGAAGACAGTTTCACGGAGCAGGTAATAGCGGAGCGCATCCATTCCCATCACATTCACGATGGGGCGCGGGCGGACCACGTTGCCTTTCGACTTGCTCATCTTGGCGCTATCCATGAGCAGCCAGCCATGCGCCCAAATCTGTTTGGGTACGGGCAGGTCGGCGGCCATCAGGAACGCGGGCCAATAAACAGCGTGGAAGCGAATGATTTCCTTGCCGACCAGATGAAGATCGGCGGGCCAATAGCCGCGGCGATCGAAATCCGGGCCGCCGACGGCGCTTAAGTAAGCGGTGAGCGCGTCGAACCAGACATAAAAAACGTGAGGCGATTCGTCGGGGACGGGAATGCCCCAGCGGATTGAGGTGCGCGTGATGCTGAGGTCGCGAAGACCGCCCTGCACGAAACTCAAGACTTCGTTGCGGCGCGCTTCGGGCTGGATGAATTCCGGATGCTCGTCGTAATACTTGAGCAGGCGATCCTGAAAGCTCGAAAGTTTGAAGAAATAGTTCTCTTCGGTAATGGTTTCCGTGGGCCTCCCACAATCGGGACATGGGTCGCCCGGCTTGGCGTCATTCACGAATGCGTTGTCGAAGACGCAGTATTGCCCCGTGTAATGGCCCTTGTAGACGTACCCGTTTTCGCGGCACTTTTTGAAAAGCCATTGAACGGTCCGGGCGTGCTGAGGCTCGGTGGTGCGAATGAACTCGTCGCCCTGGATGCCGAAATCGTCCCAGATCTTGCGCCACTCCGAGGCCATACGGTTCACGTAATCGGCTTCAGGAACTCCGGCGGCGCGCGCGGAGCGTTCCACGTTGACGCCGTGTTCGTCCGTGCCCGTGGTCATCACCACGTCGAATCCGCACATGCGCTTGTAGCGGCGGATGACGTCGCACACGATCGTGGAGTAGGTGTGCCCGATGTGCGGCAAGCCGTTGGTATAGTAGATCGGCGTGGTCAGATAGAATTTCGGCTTGGCGCCCGGTGTTGGCATGATTTTTTGCGTGACGCCGCTCGAAGTGAGCGGTGGAAACGCGGATGAGTTGATACTATTCTGCGGGTGGAACAGTGTCAAATGAGGGTCGTAGAGCCTTGAGAGAGACGCGCGCGAATTTTGACCACTTGCGACGCGTTCCCTATAATGAGTTTCCCTCCGATTGAGTTAGCGTCGCCCAAGAAATAGCATTCGGCAATTATCGGTAAAGAAATGAGGAGCAGCGTGTATCACGAGTTGGAAGCCCGGGTTCGGGCACAGCTGGCCAGCTTCGTTAGCCGGAGATATGGCATTGAGGCATCCATCGCGATGGAGCGCCCACCGCGATTGGAGATGGGGGAGCTGGCGTCGCCGGTCAGCTTTGAGCTGGCCAAGAGACTGAAACGCGCGCCCCGGCAGATTGCGCAGGAAATTGTCGCGGAGATTGGGCCGATTCCCGGCGTAGGCAGGGTTGAAGTCGCAGGCGCGGGCTACCTGAATGTGTTTCTGGATCGGGCGGCATTTTTCGCGGACGTGCATCAGTCGCTCACCAACACGGGGGAATCATCGCGGCGCGTCACGACGACTCCCGCCAATAAACCCAAGACAGTCGTCGAGCACACCAACATCAATCCGAATAAGGCAGCGCACATTGGGCATCTGCGAAACGCGATTCTGGGCGATTCCTACGTGCGGTTGCTGCGGCACGCCGGCGAGCGCGTGGAGGTGCAGAACTACATTGACAATACCGGCGTACAAGTCGCCGATGTGGTGATGGGATTTGTTCATCTGGAGAAGAAGTCGCCCGCGGAAGTCAGTGCGCTGGCCGGCGCGCCAAGGTTTGACTACTACTGTTGGGATTTATACGCGCGGGTCACCAAATTTCTCGAGGAAGACAAAACGCGGATGGCGCTTCGCGGCGCAACGATGAAGGCGCTGGAAGAGGGGCATGGCGTGGAGGCGGCCATTGCCCAAATTGTTTCCGATGCGATTGTGCACTGCCACTTGCGCACCATGGACCGGTTGGGTGTCACCTACGACGTCTTGCCGCGCGAGAGTGAAATCTTGAAGTTGAAATTCTGGGATATGGCCTTTGCTCACTTAAAGCGCAGCGGCGCGATCCATCTTTCCACGGCGGGCAAAACCGCGGGCTGCTGGGTGATGCAGCTGGACGATGGAAATGAATCGCAACAAGCCGGAGCGGAGAATGCCGGAGCAACTGCCGATGACGACGCGAAGATTATCGTCCGATCGAACGGCACGGTCACTTATGTGGGAAAGGACATTGCCTACCAGCTTTGGAAATTCGGGTTGCTGGGACGGGATTTCAATTACGCGCGGTTTCATACCACTGCGGACGGGCATGTGGTGTGGACCAGCCGTGTTGAGGCGAGCGAGCCTGGAGCGCCGTCCTTCGGACACGCCAGCCGGGTTTACAACGTAATCGATGCGCGGCAGAGCTATCTGCAGAAAATAGTTGTGGCGGGATTGCGGGCACTGGGATTTGCGGACCAGGCGGGGCGGTCTGTCCACTTCAGTTATGAAATTGTGGCGCTCACGCCGCGATGCGCTGCGGAGATGGGGTACGAACTTTCGTCTGAGGATGCCAAGCGGAGTTACGTGGAAGTAAGCGGAAGGCGAGGGTTGGGAGTGAAGGCGGACGATCTGCTCGATAAACTTGGGGCGGCGGCGCGCGCGGAAGTGGACGAGAGGCATCCTGAATTGAGTGATTTAGAACGAGAAGCAATCGCAAAAGCGATTGCGATCGGGGCGTTGCGCTACTTTATGGTGCGGTTTACGCGGACGACGATAATTGCGTTTGATTTCAAGGACGCACTGAGCTTTGAGGGAGAAACGGGGCCGTACTGTCAGTATGCGGTGGTGCGTATTCGCGGAATTTGGAGGAAGGGAGCGGATCAACGGGATGAGTCGGGCGAAACTCCAGAGGCTGCAGAATTGGCTGAGTTATTGAAGGACGGGGCGACAGTTGGAGCTTTACTTAGGTCTCCAGGCGGAGACGGCCTATGGGAGCTATTGGTGTTGGCTGCGTCGCTGGAGTCCCGTGTGGATGCGGCTCTCAAGGCTCAGGAGCCCGCGTTTGTAGCCAAGTATTGTTTTGAGCTGGCGCAGGCGTTCAACAATTTTTATCACAAGCACCATATCTTGTCGGAGCCGGACCCACAGCGGAGGGCTCTCTTGCTGATGCTGTGCTACATGGTTGAACGGCAACTGGTCGAGGCGTTGAAACTCCTTGGAATTGAGGCACCGGATCGGATGTAGCCTACCTGCGAGTAAAAACGTTCACCACAGAGACAATGAGAGGTCAGTGAGCGCACGGAGAATTCTGTTGAGCGCTATTTGGGTTTGGCGGCCAGCAGAATGGCTTGGGCCAGACTGGCAACAAACGTATCGGGATCGACTCCTTCACTGCGGTAGGAAATCTTGCCGTCACGGTCGAGGACGATAATTGTGGGAAGGGAACGAACGTCCATAAATTCATCCATGCCGTCGGCGAAAACCGGGGTGCCGGCAACTTTTTCCTTGGCCAGATAGGGCGCAACGCGAGTCCGATCTTCTTCGCTATTCAAAGCAAGGAAGACGATGTCGCTGGAGCTCGCAAACATTTTTCCCACCTGCTCAAGCATCGGCTCCGATTGGCGGCAGGGTGTGCACCAGGTGGCCCAAAAATCCAGCACGACCACTTTGCCGCGTTGATCAGCCATCTTCACTGATCCACTTCCATCGGGGCGGCGCAGAACGAATGAGAAAGGATCCTTGGCGCCCTTGTTAGGATCTGCTTCCGATGATTTTGGCTGCTGGTTTATCCGGTCGTAAGTTTCTAGTATTCGTTCGCCGAGACCGGTCTGACTGCCGTGAGCCTGCTGCCACATGTTTCCCAATTTCTTGCGAACTTCTGCGCGGTCAACTGTGGCGCCTTCTTGCGAGGGGAGTACAAAGGCAATTAAATACTGCTCGATGGCCTGGTCCGGCTTCTTCTGAAGCTCGGCGATTTCTCCCAGTTCCATGGCCGCCGCTGGATTGGGAGAAAGCTTGTAGCTCGTCTGCAAATCCGAAATGGCAGCGTCGTAGGCATGGCGTTCGGACTGGTATTTTCCACGCATGAGGTGAAGCGTCATCTCCGCGCCGTTTTGCTGGGCGCGCCATTCGGCTTCGGAATCACGCGCGGGTTTGTCATCAATCGTGGTCTTTTCCACAATGACCAGGACCTGGCCGACGTAGCCGATGGCCCGCTGCAGGTTTTCATCTCCGCCCTGTTCTTCCAACAGATTCGCGGCCAAAAGCAGCAACGAAGTATCGTCCGGACTGGCTTTGACGGCTAGTTCGGCGTATTGCAATGCCTTTTCGGATTCGTGGAGCTGAAGCTCCGCCTCGACCAGCGCTCGATAAATTGCGGCATTGCGAGGGGAATCCGGGAAGCGTTTGAGGTAGTCCTCCAAATTGCGGACGAACGCGGCCCGGTCGGTGCCAGCGGATTCGATGGCCATCTGCAACTCAGTTTCGGGATCGGGCGCGGCAGGCTGTCTTGTACCGGCGGTGGTTGCCGGCGGACTCTTTTGAATTGGCGTGGTTGTCTTGGAAGCAGCCTTTGCGGGTGGAGAAGACTGCTGTGGCTCCTGCTGGAAGCCAAAGGCACTGGAGCCATTACATGTGGAAGCGATCAGGCATGCTGCGGAAAAGAGCGCTGCCGCGAGCAAAGCCCTCGTCAAGGTGGAATTGGGACGCACGGCCCCTATTGTAACGCGGAAAGCTGGATGAAGCTCTAACCGGCCATTGGGGTTAACGGATATGAATGGACCCGGAGCCGGCTTCCAGTTCAACGCTGGCCGAGCCGCTGCCAATCCGTCCACGCAATTCACGGCGGCCCGTTTGTTCCTCCATGATTACGGGTATGTCGCTTTCAATCCGACCCGAGTGGGCCAGTGCATGAAGCCTGAAGCTGGCGTTGGACGGGACATCCAGTGTGAGGCTGCCCGACCCGGTGTGAATTTGCCAGAAGCTGCCAAGACTTGGATTCCCCTGAATGTGCACGCCGCCGGAGCCGGTCGTCAGGTGCAAATCGTCTGCAACACCGTCGGCTTCAATGCCTCCGCTTGAGGTCCGGCCGTTGATACGTCCAGGACTGCGCGAAATATGCAGCGATCCTGATCCGGTTGAAGCACGAATTTCACCGCCAATTCCATTGAGCTCGATTCGCCCCGATCCTGTTGTTGCAGTAACCCTGCCGGAGATGCCGGTAAGATTGATGGTGCCGCTCCCGGTTTCCACGTCCAGATCCCCGTTGATATCCATTACCGTTATGTGCCCAGAACCGGTGTGGAGCACTGCGGGCCCCTTCACACCACTGACATCGAGACTGCCCGACCCCACCTGTGCCCGCAATTCCGTTTCTGGCGGAACGTAAATCGTGTAATTAATCTGAACGTGGTTTAGTTCTTCGCCCTGATATCCAATGCGAATCACACTACCTTGCTGTTCGATAGGCGGATGGGCTTGAACTTCCTGTCCGTTCGTCTGACCATTGGACCAAATCAAAGACCAAATGCTGTATTCGCCGTGGATGTGGACTTGGCCAGGCTGCCCTGTGCGGATTTCGACATGACCTGACCCGTTGCGAAGGTCCAGCTGTATGGGGCCGGAGACGGAAGTCGTTCGGTCAAAGCTGCCGGATTCGGCCGGGCCAATTGTGCACCCCGCTGCAAAAATAAACAGCGCAATCACGGGTAGGACGGCAGGATGGGTTGTGAACTTGCGCAGCGGAATCCTCCGGCGACCAGTAGACATACGCACTGGGCCGCTCAGTGGTAGATACGGAATATTCCCTTCAGAAGTTCCATTCTTCATGCGCAGCGAAAGAGAGTTTTTCCAAGTAATTTTCGCCCACTGGTCAGCCTGCCGCGTCATTGAAAATCAAGAAGGACATCGATAATGTGCGTCTGCTCATTGCGCCGGAGGAGCTGGCCTACTTTGTCGTAATGGACGGGAAGTTTGCCAAAGATGTCCTCCGTCGCGCGGCTTACCCTCGTCACGAAATTATCGAAGTAAGCCCTGTCAAAGACCGATCCCGCAGCGAGCGTCCAGGCGGCGCGAAGTTTCTTTTCGCCATCGAGGGAAAGCCCGGTGATGATGAGTGAGCCCATGTGATATTGCGGGCCCTCGGTGATTTTTACGCGATAGCTGACCTTGTTCGCGGCTAAATCAAATTCCGGTTGTGCATCAACCTCTGCGTCCATATAGCCAATGTGGCCATAGGAATTTGCAATGTTGAGCCAGGCGGCCTGGATTTTCTCACCGTCCATTAATGCGTTAGCGGCAACAGGAACCATCGTGGAAAGGGATGTTTCGCTGTAGGCTGCATTGCCCGACCAAGTGATTCCTCCAAGGCGGAATTGTGGCCCTGGGGTGATTGGCAGCTTTATGCGAAGATTATCGGGCCGGCCGCCGCTGCCTGAGTCCCCGAGGGTAACGACTGGCGCGCCGAATGAAACCTTCAAGTTACCCTGGGCGAGATAGACCGGCCGGACCTGCTCAAATGCGAACAATTCCAGGGAAAGGCGCGAGTATGGGTGGCCGACGATATCGGAAAGCCTCGCTGCGACGGGAAGGGATTTCATGGGCAACGGGTCAGTGAACTCAAGGGCCTGAACGTTTACAGTCGCGCCGGTGGCGGTGAAGAGTACGACATCGCCTTCCAAATCCGGCCAACCGATCAAACTGTGCTGGACAATAACGCGAACTCCGCGGGCGGCGAGGAACTTTTGAATGGCAGTGGCCATGTCGTCGAGCAGGGTGCCCTGTTGCGGTGCATTCCCGTCGAAGAAGCCCACCGATTGGCGTAAGAGTGTGCCCAGTTCTTCGTCACTGGCCCACGGGATATTGTCGAAAATGACCGGCACGACCGTGGCGTCTCTCACATCGAAGGTCAGGTGGACCCCCGCAGTGTCGGTCGTGTAATGAAAACTGACGCTCTGGAATAGGCCCACAGCCGCGAGATGGTCCGCCGCAACTTGAAGCTGTTCCTTGCCGACGAGGTCGCCAAGTTTCAGCCCACAGGCCCGGGCAACGTCTTCATTCGAGAGGCGTTTCGATCCGCTGGCTTCTATGGAGACAATCTTGGCGGTCGCCGGCGCGGTCGTTTGACACCATGCCGCCGGGGCGCAGAGAGTGGCGGCAAGGCCCGCAAATTTCAAAACACCATAAATCAAAGGAAACTTGCGGTGTCCAGGTTGGGTGCAGCAGTTCACGTCCTATATTGTACGGGATTTTGCCCGCCTGTTTCAGCCCCTAGCCGGTTTTCGCGGGGGAAACGGAACTCAACGAAATTGAAGTTCAATGTCCACCACGTGGGCCTGGCGATTAATGGTTTGATTCATGATGAATTGGCCGCGACCGGGTGGGCCCGTTCGCATAACTTCTGACATATCTTTCTGCCAGTTCTCTCTAAAATAGGACGCGTCAAATACCTGGCCTGTACGAAGCTTCCATGCCTGCTTCAATTTAGTCGCCAGAGGTTCAGAAACGCCGGTGACGGTGAATTCACCCATCAAATACTGCGGGCCCTCGTTGACCTGCATCTGATAATGGACTCGATGGTTTGGTTCGTCGAACTCAGGAATGGGGGAGATCTGTACATCAAGATAGCCCACTTTCCCGTACCCGGCCCGAATCGCGGCCAAACCTTTCTGAAATATATCGCGGCGGGCGATGTCACCGGATTTAAACCCTAGAAGCCGCACCAGTTCAGAATCCCCTAAAACTTGGATCCCAGTCCACGAAACGCCATTCCAGTTGTAAAGCGGCCCCGGTGTGACTGAGAACTTGACCGCAACGCCTTGTGAAGCATCCGCGCCCTGCGGATCATTCATGGTGACCTGTGGATCCGAGAATTTTGCTTGAAGGTATCCTTCGTTTTGGTAGATTTCCGTGAGCCCTGATTCCGCCGCACCCTTTGCAATGGCGCGGGAATAGTTCTGCTTCAGGATTGGCTCTTCGGCCATTGCAAGTGCCTCAGTGGCCACCGGGCCGCCAGCGATGTCAACCTCCTTGACCGGGATGGATAGGTCCAATACGCGAATTGAGTAACCTGTAGCCTTGCCGCCCAGTGTTCCGGTGAAATCCGCAATGACTTTCCCTGTGATCTTGTGATCCGTCAGAAGGTGTTCAATCGCGACGGGCACCTGATTGACCATATCCCCGCCAATCGGGAGAGAGCCATCGAACAAGGGAATTTCGCGCTGAATCGCAGCGGCCAATTCCGCATCCTTAAACCAGACAAAATTATCGTAGGTGCAAGGGAGGAAATGGGAAGCCTCGGTAATCTGGAATTCGACATTAAGAGAAGTTCCCGCCACCTGAAAGGAATAGCCGATTTTGGCGATGGCGCCTGATTTGAACAATCGGTCCGCGGCGGCATCCACCGCAGGCATGTCAACTTGTTGCCCTTTCCGCAGGCCACTCGCAGAAGCTATTTGTTCAGAGGAGAAATGCTTCAGGCCGGTGGCGGTTACGCGGTTGAGAGTGTAGGTCTTGGGTGCGGCGCTTTGCGGGTTCGTGCAGACGCCGCCCAAAAGCATTGCGGCCAAGGAAGCAACAATTCGTCGATTGCGATTCGAGAAGACATCCATGTGGGCATTATTTCTATAGCCTTCTAATGAAAAAGGCAACAAGGGACTGTTCGGCTTTTGTGAATGCAGTGGGTCTTCGAGACGGTGAAAGGGGCGCACACTAAGGTGCGGCAAGCAGCGCCACTACATCGCTATAGGCGCCGTTATTCCACGGTGACCGATTTGGCGAGGTTGCGCGGCTGATCCACGTCGCAACCACGGCGCACGGCAATGTGGTAGGCCAGCAGTTGGAGCGGGATAATCTCCAGAATGGGAGAAAAAATATCCGGCGCCATTGGGATCTCAATCACGTGGTCGGAAGCCTCCCGAGCAAGCGTGTCGCCCTTGCTCACTATGGAAATTACGATACCGTCGCGCGCTTTCACTTCCTTGATATTGGAGACGGATTTCTCGTAGCGGGTCATAGAGTCCGCGTCGTTCTGGTCGCGCGTTGCCAGCACAACCACAGGCAAATTCTCGTCAATCAATGCGTTCGGTCCATGCTTCATTTCGCCGGCAGGGTAACCCTCGGCGTGAATATACGAAATTTCCTTGAGCTTGAGCGCGCCTTCCAAAGCAATTGGGTAATGAATCCCGCGGCCCAAATATAAGAAGTCAGAGAACCGGAAGAATTCCCGCGCCAAGTGTTCGTACACGCCTTCATCTTCTCCCTGAAGAATCATCTCCATTTTGTGAGGTAGTTTGGTCAATTCCTGCATCAGGTTCTTTGCACAGTCGTTGGTCACCGTCTCGCGGACTTGCGCAAGGTAGAGGCTGACCACCGCGAGCGCGGTGAGCTGGCCAGTAAATGCTTTCGTGGATGCGACCCCAATTTCCGGGCCCGCATGCGTCAAAACAGTGCCGGTAGCTTCGCGGGTAATCATCGAGCCCTGCACGTTGCAAATCGCCAGTGTCTTTGCGCCTTTCTGCTTTGCTTCGCGTTGCGCTGCCAGCGTGTCCGCAGTTTCGCCCGACTGGCTGATGCCGATGCAGAGCGTCCCTGGTCCGACGATGGGATCGCGATAGCGAAACTCGCTGCCGTAATCCACTTCTACCGGAATTCGTGCCAGACGCTCAATCATGAACTTGCCAGCAAGACCGGCATGCCAGCTCGTGCCGCAGGCGATAATTTTCACGTTGTGGAATTCACGGTATTCCTGCTCGGTTATTTCCATTTCATCCAGGAAGACCTTGCCGGAATCCAGTGAAATGCGGCCGGAAAGGGTATCGCGCACGGCTCTTGGCTGCTCAAAAATTTCTTTCTGCATGAAATGTTTGAAGCCGCCCTTTTCCGCCATGATGGGGTCCCAGGTGATGTGCTGGACGGGGCGCTGTATAGGCCGTCCTTCAAAATCGGTCACGCGCACTCCCTGAGGAGTCAGGACAGCCATGTCGCCATCGGCCATGAAGAAAATGTCGCGAGTGTGATAGAGGATCGCGGGGATGTCGCTGGCCACGAAATATTCATCCTGGCCAAGTCCGATCACCGCTGGTGGTCCCCAGCGCGCGGCAACAATTTTATTTGGATCGTGCGAGGAAAGAATTGCCAGCGCATAAACTCCGTGGAGCTGCTTCACGGTTTTGCGCACGGCATCTTCGAGGGGCCCGCCATTCATGTATTTCTCAACCAGGTGGGCGACGACTTCCGTGTCCGTTTCCGTGACGAATTTGTGACCTTCCGCGATGAGCTGCTTCTTCAGCTCAACGTAGTTTTCAATAATCCCGTTGTGGACCACCACGATTTGCCCGGTGCAATCCCGGTGTGGGTGGGCATTTTCTTCCGTGGGGCGGCCGTGTGTGGCCCAGCGCGTGTGTCCCAGCCCGTAGGTGCCGTCAATCGGCGACAGGCGGATGACTTCTTCAAGATTGCGCAGCTTGCCCGAAGCGCGGCGAATTTCCATCTTCCCATGCTCGTCTACGACGGCGATTCCGGCAGAATCGTATCCGCGGTATTCGAGGCGGCGCAGGCCGTCAATGACCAGAGGGACGACCTTTTTAGGTCCGATGTAACCTACAATTCCACACATGTCTTTTTCTCCGGCCTCGTGAGAATCGCGATTCGCTGGGAGAGGCCACGCAGAAATAGCGTAGCACACCCCTTCTACCAATCAGCCACCTGCTCCGTGAGCAAGTTTCCTGGTGGAAACGGGGTAAGGCGCTAATCCACTATTTCGAAGCGGAACTCTTCAATGACCGGATTGGTGAGGACTTCCTTGGCGATGCGCTCGACTTCGGCGCGGGCGTCTTCGCGGGTCGCGCCGTTCAAATTAAGGAGGAAAAACTTGCCCTGGCGGACGTCCTTTACCGATGAAAAGCCGAGCGATGAGAGCGTGTGGTGAATGGTCTTGCCTTGTGGGTCGAGAACGGTCGACTTCAGCATTACCCAGACGTGAGCTTTCATGGCCAGGATTATATCAAGAGATGAGGCATTGCGTTGGCGTGTGAAGTTGAGGGGAGACTACTATTTCCGTGCTGCGCTCGATTGGAGCGTCCACATCGCGCTAATCAGCCGCTGCTTTATATCAGCGGGCAAGAACGAGCTTTGGAAACTCATCTCCGCCAGGTGCATTATTTCCTGCTGATTTAATCCCATTTCCGCTGCATGGCCGTACTCTTGGACAAGCGTTGTCTGAAACATGGCCGGGTCATCCGTCGAGAGCGTCACTTGCATCCCATGCCGCAGGAATTGTGGGAGCGGATGCCGGGCGATTTTGGCCGCTGGATTGCCGAGCTGGAGCGCCAGCGCGCCGGTGCGGATATTGCTGGTGGGACAAAGCTCCAATGTGACCTTGCGCTCCGCAAGAAAATCCATCACGCGGGGATCGTTGATGGCGCCAATCCCGTGTCCAATGCGTGAAACGCCAAGTATTTCCACTGCTTCGCGGACCGAAGCTGCATCGCCAATCTCTCCAACATGAACTAATCGATGCAGGCCACCGTCGGCGGCGAGTTCATAAACAGAGCGAAAATCTGCTGCGGGAAAAGCTAATTCATCGCCGCCCAATCCAAAGGCGACAACTCCTTGGGAAACGCACTCTGTAGCCGCCTTCACCACCTCGGCGGCGGCAATAGGGCCAAATTGCCGGACTGCGTCGAAGATCCAGCGCAGCTTTAAGCCACGTGGTTCAAATTTCGCGGCAGCTTGCGAGATTGCCTCGAAATTGGCGAGCGGGTCTTGTTTGCGGAGAAGCATCACGCCCACAGAAATCGTTATCTCGGCATAGACGACATTTTGAGAGATGAGCTGCTCTGCCATTCGTTCGGTAATAAGAGCGTAATCGGCCGGTGTCCGCAGGAATGAAGTGACCCATTTGAAGGCTTCGAGGAATTGAGCGAAATTGCCGGGGGCATAGTGCTGCGAGGCTTCCTCCGTGGTAATCGTTATCCCATGCCGTGCAGCCAGATCCACAGCCGTGCTCGCCGAAATGGTACCCTCCAAATGCAAATGCAGTTCGGCCTTGGGCAAAGCTGAAATCAGCGAAACGATTCGGTCCGGAGAGAAAGGTTGTTCATCGGGAGCGGGAGTAATTGCCACGGTTCAAAGGTCAGCGCTGCGGAAGTGAGGGCTTTCCGGCGTTCATCCACGCCGTCAACCAATAGGATCCCACTTCGCTCGCCGCGTCAGAAAGCTGACGGATCAGAACGGCGCCGGCCTGGTTGTAAAAGCGATCGTAGTAATCGTCCGTATAGTCGGCCAGTCCTGCGCGGGAGCGCCGGTCGGCGAGAAGAATAATCTGCAGCCAGCTATGAGCGTTTAAAATATCCTCGAAAGCGTTGTCCGTGGGATCCTTGATGAAACGCGCGTCGTTCGGGCGCATGGGAAAAAACAGCGAGTAGCGATCCGCGAGGCTGGTGCCGAAACGGCTGTTCGCCCCCGTTTGTCCCATGGCGCGCCCGTCGCTATTGTCCGTCGTGTTGAACGGGTCGTGAGCCTCGGCGACGTAATGCGCCAGCATCGTGGAATAAAGCCGGACGTCGTTCCAGTTCCGCGCACGGAATGCTTCCGTCAGTTTTTCGCTATACACACCGATCTGCCAGGGAAGCACACCGTTTGCTTCAATCTTTGCCTGGCCGAACTTTTTGAGGGCCGCCGCGTAATTGCGGGGCAGGGAATCGAAGGGAAACGGCGAATAGCGATTCAAGTACAGGACATGCAGGTGCTGCTCGTTGGGATTCTTGGCCAGGGTGTCGAGTGGATCGCTGATCATCGCCAGGATTCGCACGCGATTGGCCTCGTAGAATTCGCGCAATTCGGGGGGCAGAGTCTCGAAAGCTTTATTTGCGATCAGCCGTTGGGCATTGGCACCCCAGGCGCAAACGCAGGAGGGAAGTACCGCGCATACCGCAATAGCTGCTGCGAATCGTATGGATTTACGGGGAAACATCAGTGCCCCTGTGCAGCCGCTTCTCGCGCCAGCTGACTGCGCTTACGGCTGTAGGAGAAATAAATGACCAGGCCAATCATGAGCCAGACGAAGAATCGAATCCAATTCGTAATTGGCAAGCCGGCCATCAGCAGCAAGCAGGTAAGAATTGTAACAACCGGGGCGAGTGGCCCGCCCGGAGCACGAAAACTACGCGGACGGTCAGGTTCCCGGAATCGGAGAATTAGCACGCCGCCTGCAACCAGCGCGAATGCAAACAAGGTTCCTATATTGGAGAGGTCTGCGAGTGTCCCGATATCCAGAAGCCCCGCAGGTATGCCCACCAGAAAACCCGCAACCCAAGTGGAAAAATCCGGCGTGCGATAAATCTTGTGAACACGGCTGAAAATGTTTGGCAACAGACCGTCGCGCGACATCGCAAACCAGACGCGCGCTTGTCCCAATTGGAAGACCAGGAGCGACGAGATCATTCCCATCAGGGCGCCCAGCAAAACAACCAGCCGCACGCCTGTAAAGTGCAGTCGCTTGAGTGTATTTACCACCGGCGCGGCATCATCCAGCAGGCTTTGCCAGGGCACCAAGCCAGTCAATACCACTACGACCGCGATATACAAAATCGTGCAGATCACCAGCGTGGCGATTATCCCAATGGGCAGATCCCGCTGGGGGTTCTTGCATTCTTCCGCGGCGGTGGATACGGAATCGAACCCAATGTAAGTGAAGAAGATGATCGATCCCCCCGTCAGAATTCCCGGCCACCCATTGGGCACGAAAGGGTGCCAATTTGCGGGATGAATGGAGTTGGCTGCGAAAATAACAAACACCATAATCGCGGAAATCTTCAGCACCACCATCACATTGTTTGCACTCGCGGATTCACGAATACCTCGCACCAGCACGACCGTCAAAATCATCACGATGATAAATGCCGGAACGTTGAAGCCAAAGTGCCAACCGGGGTCGTATAGCGAATTTCCTTGGAGGTCCGTTAGCCCGCTGGGCAGATAGGCAGGGACGATCCAAGGGAGACTGGGATGAATTCCAAACCAATCGAGCAATCCAACAACGTGCGCTGAAAAGCCGACGCTTACCGCCATGTTGGAAACGGCGTATTCCAGAATAAGGTCCCAGCCAATAATCCAGGCGATCAATTCCCCCATCGTTGCGTAGGTATAAGTGTAGGCGCTGCCCGCTACGGGAATCATGGCCGCGAGTTCCGCGTAGCAGAGAGCCGCGAAGGCGCAGACTATGGCGACGAGGACAAAGGAGATTGCAATCGCCGGGCCCGCGCCAGGTCTGCCAAAAGATGCGGAATGGTAGATCAAGTATTCCAGTAGTGGGGCGTTCAAGATGGAAGAAACTTGCAGCTTTTGCCCGGCAATCGCGGTTCCGATGACAGTGAAAATGCCGGAACCGATGACTGCTCCGATGCCCAGCGCCGTCAGCGACCACGGCCCGAGCGTCTTTTTTAGCCGCTTCTCGGGATTCTCGGAGTCCGAGATTAGCCTGTCTATACTCTTTCGGCGGAAAAGTTGTGAGGCCAACGATCACCGTCCATCAATTGCTGGCAAACTCTACCTTGACCCGCTTCGGCAAGCAACTGCGTTCAATGCTACAGATACGGAGTGGGCACGACAGGGCTGCGATTACGCGCGTATCAGGTTTGCATACCGCTCTACCAGTTTCTTAGTGCCATGGTCTGAAAAACTGACTGTGAGCTTGCGGTCGTCGTCTTCGCCCTCGACTCCGATGATTGTGCCATTGCCGTAAGTGGAGTGGCGTACGCGCACTCCTATTAGCGGGTGCCCACCCCCCGCAGGGGTGCGATTTCGTGAAGAACCGGTCGTTCGAGGCGTCCGTGGGGCGCTGGGCGCGCGGTCGCCGGAAGCGGGGATGCGTTTCACGCGGCGCTCGAATTCATCAGCCGTGTAGGAATATTCCGGGTCGGACTCGTAGCGACGGGTCTCGCCCGCGCCCGCAAGAGAGCCCTTTGCGGTCACAATCAGTTCGCCGGGAATCTCCTGCAGAAACCGCGATGGTGACGACCCCTCCACTCTCTCGTTGCCGAAAATGCGGCGATAAACGGCTCGCGTCAACGTCAGGGTTTCTTTGGCGCGCGTCATGCCCACGTAGCAGAGTCTGCGCTCCTCTTCAATTTCGTCGTCGGAGTTCATCGAGCGGCTGTGCGGAAAAACGCCCTCCTCGAGGCCGGTCAAGAACACGTGCTCGAATTCCAGTCCCTTGGCGGAGTGGAGCGTCATCATGGTGACAGGCGCCCGCTCATCAAAAGTGTCGGAGTCCGCGACAAGCGCGGTGCGATCCAGGACGTCAATCAATGTCTGGCCTTCTTCAGCGCTCTCGGCGACGGCATTCACCAGCTCGCGGAGGTTTTCCACCCGCGCGGCGTCTTCCGCTGTTCCGTGCTGCTCCAGCATTTCGAGATAACCGGTCTTCTCCAGGATGCGATCCACGAATTCCGCAGGCCCCAGGATGTGGACTTCCTGTTGCAGCGCTTCAATAATCTCACTGAAACCGCGCAGCGGCGCCTGCCCCGCAGGATTATTCTCAATGGCCGCGCGGATCGCCGCCCAAAGCGAGATCTTTCTTTCATTCGCCGCGGCGCGTATGGGTTCGACGGTTTTCGCGCCAATCCCGCGGGCCGGCATATTGAGTACGCGGAGGAGCGCGACGTCGTCGTCGGGGTTTAAAGCAAGCCGGGCATAGGCCAGGACGTCTTTGATTTCAGCGCGTTGGTAGAAGCTGAAGCCGCCAACAATCTTGTACCGGACACCGAACTGACGCATAGCATCTTCCATGGCGCGCGACTGGAAATTTGCCCGGTAGAGAATAGCGGCGTGGTGCGCGGCATCCAATCGATAGAGGCGAAGTATTTCCCCGGCCACAAATTCCGCCTCGGTCTTTGCATCGCGAGCTTCAAAATACTTCGGCAGGGATCCTTCGCCGCGCGTGGCCGTAAGTTGCTTGCCCAATCGCTTCTGGTTGTGGCCGACGACTCCAGCTGCAGCATCGAGAATGTGTTGCCGGGAGCGGTAATTTTCCTCCAGGCGAATCACCTGGGCGCCGGGAAACTCTTCGGCAAATCCAAGCATGATGTTAATGTCCGCGCCGCGCCAGCTATAGATGGACTGATCCTCATCGCCAACAGCGCAAATGTTTTGTTCTTTACCCAGCAGCAGCCGCAACAGCTCATATTGCGGGCGATTGGTGTCCTGAAATTCATCCACGTGGACATACCGAAACCGGGATTGCCAGTTCGCTTGCGCCTCCGGAAAATCGCGCAATACCTGGGTGGCACGCAGAAGCAAGTCATCAAAATCCAGCGCTCCTGCCTGACTCAAGACCTCTTCATAAGCTTGAAAGACGCGGGCGGTTTTGCGAATTTGGTCGTCGCCTGTCTTGGAGGCTTGTGCAGCCATGCCCTCAGCCGAGACTCCGTTGTTTTTTGCGAAGCTGATCCGATTTTGGAATGGACGCAAATCAGCGCCGCGCTCGATCATGTTCAACTTCTGAACAGCAATCTTGATGGCGGCTGATTGGTCGTCTTCATCATAGATCGCGAAGTCCCGCCGAAGGCCAAGCCTGGGCGCTTCACGCCGCAGCAGCCGGGCGCAAAATGAATGAAATGTGGAAATCCAGGGGTCCGACGCCGAAAGGCCCGCTCGTACCAACAGGTTGCGGACGCGCTCCTTCATTTGGTCGGCCGCCTTGTTGGTGAAAGTGACGCCCAGAATTTGTTCCGCGGGCACACCTTGCTGAATCAAGTGCGCGATGCGGTAGGTGATTACGCGCGTCTTGCCCGTGCCCGCGCCAGCCAGCACAAGGACGGGTCCTTGCGTGGCGAGGACAGCCTCTCGCTGGCGTACATTCAAATCGTCAAGAAGATTCATTACGCTGGTAGCCTGATCGCAAAAGTAATTGTAGCTGACTGGAACAGTGGGAGCAAAACTCTTGCGCAAAAGCGTATCTAAAGCCGGATCTTATTGCTTCACGGTTTTCGCGAGAGGCACATCGAAGAAGAACAGGGTCTTGTCCGTTTCCATCTCTTTCAAATCCGGAACGTAAATCTTTGCCGATTTTATGTAGTCAAACTCGCCTCCCAGGTCAAAATATAGGAAGCCGTTCACAGTGCCCTTAGGAGGAATCAAGTCCGTTGCCAGTTGATTCTGCCTGATGACGGCGGTCATTTCGTTCATTTGTTTATTCGGCTTGCCGCCGCCAATGGGAAGTGAGAGCCTCCGCGATTTCTTGACGCCGCTTTGGTTCAGAATGTAGTCGGCCACAACTTCGGCGCGCAGCGGCGGAAGGTCCTGCTCGGGCTGGCCCTCAAACGCCAGTGTCAGGCGAATCGTGTCTAGATTCACTCGAAGCGGGATGTTGCCATCGTTGTGGAAATAAATATCGATGGCGATAACTCCCGCATCATAGGGAGTCTTCTTGCCGAATCGTGCTTTATAGTCTTGCGCCTGCAGCCAGGGGTCGGCGGCCACGGTCACTCCCTGATGCGTGTCGCGTGCAACAAGTGTGGCGAAATCCTTCTTCACGACCGTTTGGGGCGCGTTCTGCACCGAACCATAGAGGGCAGTGGCCACTGCCACGGTCATGAGGGTCAAGCCGGAAATAGAAATCCTTGGTCCCATGTTACGGGCAGTGGGATGCGCGATCCCAAATGAAGTGTCGCCCCGCAAGCTGCCACTGACACTATAATAGCTGGTTTGCGCGGGCTGCAAGACGGCCAGCCGTTCGGGCGGCTATTGAAAGCCCGGCTGCATTTTGCGGAAAATCAGCAATCGAAAGCGAGCGAATGTATTTCACCTACAGTTTTTTGATGGCTCTTGGCGCCCTGGTGGCGGCACCCTACTTTTTCATAAAAGGGCTCCGATCAGGCAAATACCTGAGCAACCTGAGCGAACGGTTCGGTAAAGTTCCGCCCGAACTCACTTTGAAAAGTTCCGGCTGTATTTGGATCCACGCCGTTTCCGTGGGAGAAGTGCTGGCCGCACTGCCGCTTGCCAAGCGGCTGAAAATCGAATTTCCCCAAACGCCCCTGGTGATTTCGACTACTACTGCTACCGGACAAGCTCTCGCCGGGAAGCGCATTGATTTCGCTGATGGAGTTTTCTATTTTCCTTTCGACTGGGCATGGATTGTGCGACGCGTCATCCGCGCGATTAAGCCTGCTTGCATAATTATCCTGGAAACGGAAATCTGGCCACATTTCCTGCGCGAGACCCGCCGCGCTAACGTCCCGATTGTATTTGCAAATGGGCGTATCTCTGACCGCTCGTTCCGCCGGCATCAGCGTCTTTTGGGCGCGCTTGGCTTTTTAGCGCGGCACTTCTACAAAAACGTCCTGGCCAACGCCACAATCTTTCTGATGCAAAGCGAAACGGACGCCGACCGAGTTCGCACCCTTGGCGCCCCACCCGAAAGAGTGGTCGTTACCGGCAACCTCAAGTACGATTCGCCCCAACCTGCGGCGACTCCACTCGAATCGTGGCTCGCGTCGGCCGTCGACCGGCTTGGTCGTCGGCCCTTGATTGTCGCGGGCAGCGTCACCTCCGGCGAAGAACCACTTGTCCTGATCGCATTTGGAGTTCTGCAAGGTCAGATTCGGAATTCGTTCCTGGTACTTGCGCCTCGGAAGCCTGAGCGTTTCGACGCGGCCGCGCGGCACATTGAAGAATCTCATCGCAAGTACGTGCGCCGGAGCCAATTAAGACTCGCCGGGGATGACCGAGACGCTCTGGCCGGTGATGAGAGCGTGCTTCTACTCGACAGTATCGGCGAATTGGCTGGCCTGTACGGGATCGCCGATGCAGTTTTTATCGGCGGGTCCCTTGTCCCTGCTGGTGGACACAACCTGCTTGAGCCTGCGGGTTTCGGCAAGCCTCCACTCTTTGGCCCATCCATGGAGAATTTTCAAGAAGTAGCTTCTGCGTTTCTGGCCCGTGGTGCGGCGCTGCAAGTGGATAGCCCTGAATCTCTGGGCGTGGCTTGGATTGAGCTAGTCGAGGATGCTGAGCGGAATCGCCGCATGGGCGAAACCGCGCGATCCCTGGTCGAGGAAAACCGTGGCGCCACGGAGCGAACGATTAAGCGGATTATTTCGCTCTTGCCGGGGCTTTCCAAACCGGCGGAAAAGGACATCCGCAGCAGTGCGGCGTCCAGTTCCGGGAGCGGCGTTTGAAAATATCCGCCCCGTTGCGAATCGTGCTGTGGCCCTTCTCGCAGGTGTGGAGTGGCGCTGTCCGTTTGCGTGCCGCAAGTTTTCGCCGCGGATTGCTGGCCAAGCGCCGGCTTCCTGGTGTGGTGATCAGCGTAGGAAATTTGACCGCGGGCGGCACGGGAAAGACTCCCATGGTTCTTTGGCTGGCGGAGCGCCTTCGCGCAGAAGGGAAGCGCGTTGGAATTTTGACGCGCGGATATAGGTCGCGCCCAAACGCCTCAGCCGGTGCCCCTCAGAGCGATGAAGTTGCGATTTACCTCCAGCGGCTGGGCCATCACGTGGAATTGGGTGTCGGCGCGGATCGTTTTGCTAGCGGCACCGTGCTGGCTCGGCACGGAGTGGAATGGTTCCTACTCGATGATGGTTTTCAGCACATGCAACTTGACCGCGACGTAGACATTGTCATGTTGGACGCGACGAATCCGTTTGGCGGTGGAATGCTTCTTCCCGCGGGATTGCTGCGCGAACCCAAAAGCGCCTTGCGGCGCGCCGACGCGGTGGTGATAACCCGCAGCGACCGCGCACCCGCGGTGGAGGCGGTTGTGAGACGATATAGCAACGCTCCGATTTTTTACGCCACGACCAAAGCCCGCGAAGTCGTAAGGCTGGACTGCGTCTCGACAGGACAATTGTCGTATCTTTCGCCGGAATATTTTCACAAGAAAAAAGCCTTTGCTTTCTGCGGCATTGGGAATCCGCAGGCATTCTTTGAGGATTTGCGCGCGTGGGGCGCCACACTCGCAGGAACTGAAAGTTTCCCGGATCACCACTCATTCACGCCTCAGGACGCAGAGCGATTGGATGCCAAGGCGCAAAAGTCTGGCGCGGAATTCCTGATCTGCACCGAAAAAGATGTTTTCAATTTGGGCGAAATCCAATTCAAGAGCGTTCCGGTCTATTTTGTGCGAATAGACCTTCGCATTCATGATGCCAATGGTTTCTGGTCGTCCATCCAGCAAACGATTGAACGGCGGCGGGGGTCATCCACTGCGTAACCGATTCGATTGCGCGCCGATGCGGTCCCGCAAGGGGGCATCCATTGGTCACGTTGCCGCCGATGTGATACTTTTCGACGTGTTTAAAAATGCAGTGAAATCAATGGGGAATGAGCTTTGAGCGCGGACCTTACACGGCTCGAGGAGTTCGTCGAAGGCTTCACGAAACAGACGATTGCTGTTCTCGCCGATTTCGTGGCCGACAAATTTGTATTCGGCGAAATCTCCAGAGTCTCGCGTGAAGCGCCGGTATTGATCCTGCGTCACCGCGAAACGCAGCTCGTCCCCGGAGGCGGCGCAAACGCCGCAAATAATCTTACGGATTTGGGCGCACGTGTTTTGCCGGTGGGGGTCGTGGGGGACGATGCCCCGGGCCGGGAGCTTCTCGATTACTTCCGCCGGAAAAACGTAGATGCTTCGGGCATCGTGTCTGTGCGCGGATGGACCACGCCTGTCAAAACGCGTTACCTGGCAGGTTGGACTCATACCACTCGGCAGCAAGTTCTGCGCGTGGACCACGAGCCAACGGCACCCTTAGGTCCGGCGGCGCAGAAGGCTATTCTCAGCAAAGCAAAGCAACACATGCGGAGAGCAAATGCACTGCTGGCCTCAGATTACGGTTTTGGCGCCGTCACCCCAGCACTATTGGGTTCGCTACGGCGTTTCGGCGGGCCAAAGATAAAGATCACACTCGATTCAAGGTATTCGCTGGGCGATTACAAAGGTGCGGGCGTCACTGCCGCCACTCCGAATGAAGCTGAGCTCGAAGCCCTTTACCACACGCGCATCGGGTCTGACTCGTCAAGACTCCAAAAACTCGCGGCTCAAACCATGCGCTCCCTTGAACTCGAAGCCCTTGTGGTTACACGCGGGAAAGACGGCATGGTCGCTTTTGAACGTGGCGAAAAACCCAGGACAATTCCAATTTACGGGTCGGAAGAGGCCGCTGATGTAACTGGCGCTGGAGACACAGTCATTGCAGTTTTCACGTTGGCATTGGCAGCTGGGGCCAGCGTTCTGGAGGCCGCGGAACTTGCGAATTATGCGGCCGGCATCGTGGTTATGAAACGCGGCACGGCCACGGTGCGCCGGGATGAATTGTTGGCGGCCATTCGCGGCGAGGCCACGGGAAGAGACCGCCCGCGCCCGGTGTAATTTTTTTAGGAAGCCCAGTCAATTGAACGTTCAAGGGATGAATACCCGCCGGATGGATACTCGAAACAAAATATTGGGAGTAGAGGAATTGTCGCGCTGGATTGCTGAGCACCGGAAAAAGGGCGAGTCCGTTGTGTTTACCAATGGCTGCTTCGATATTCTTCACG
>Ga0209167_10000301_pt1 | contig 41562 bp, 33 predicted proteins | sample Coa_R1_9_FD_187154 | JGI IMG/M metagenome (GOLD analysis project Ga0209167, IMG submission 187154) | Surface soil microbial communities from Centralia Pennsylvania, which are recovering from an underground coalmine fire - Coalmine... | ecosystem: Environmental > Terrestrial > Soil >...
GAGCAGCGTGCGCTTGACTCCCAAGAATGCGCCCACCATGCCCATCATTTTCACGTCTCCGAATCCCATGCCTTCGCGCCCGCGGAGACGGAAATATCCTTCGCCAACAATCCACAGCAAGCCCGCACCTACCAGCGATCCGAGCAATGCGTCAACCAATGAAATCACCGGCCGCGGGGGAGGGAAGTCAAACATCCGGCTGGAGAGCCAAAGCGCTGCCCCGTCGGACGGCATCGTAAACAGACTCAGCAACAATCCAATCAGAAATCCCACCAGGTTCACCGCGTTTGGCAAAATGCGCTCGCGGATGTCGGTCGCCGTCAATACGATCAACAGCGCAGAAAGCGTGGCCCATTTCAGTGTATCCAGGCTCAACCCAAACAACAGATAGCAAATTAGAAATAGCACGCCCGTCAGCAGTTCAATCGCTGGATAAAGCGGAGAGATCTTCGCTTTGCAGTTTCGGCATTTCCCGCCAAGGATCAGCCAGCTCAGCACCGGAATATTGTCGTAGGGCGCTATCGCTTTTTGGCATTTGGTGCAGTGTGATGCAGGCAGCACGATGGATTCTCCTGCGGGAATCCGCAGTATGCAGACATTCAGGAAGCTGCCGATAAACGTTCCAACCAGGAATACACCAATCCCAATCACTCATTCACTGTGCCACAAGAGATGGCGCGCCTCAATGCGCCGCACGCAACGTAGTGCCCGATGCCTAACACCAATTTCCCTGTGGCAAGGCCGATCGAGGGACAATTGCCCGAACAACAATCACAAGGGGTGGGTCCGCGACTCGTCTGGATCCATTCAAGACTAATGCGGGCGTCCTTTGCCGCCTCGTTGACACGCTTACATCACGCTCATATATTCAATCGGCCGGTTCCACTACACCTTTGATCTGGCTGACTACTCAAATGAATTGGCTCGAAGCAAGAATTCGCCGCTACGAACATGCCCGGTGGACCACCGACGACAACCGCCGCGTATTTCCATTTGAATGGGGCCTGGAACATATCGGTGGCCGCGCCGATGAGCCTGACCCGCGTGGGTTCCTCTCGGAGTGGGTTCCCAGCACGATTGCTCATAGCGACGACTGGTTCTTCGTTTCGCCGGCCAATGATTACCGCTTGGAATCAACTCTGGTCGGTCACCACAGGGAACGCGTCTTAACCTTCACGAGTGCGGTGGAGTCGAACTGGAAGGAAAATAATCTTGTCCATGCGAGGTTTTTTCCCGCGCGAAAAACCGGCCCTGCGGTTGTGCTCCTGCCGAATTGGAATGCCAAGTGGCATGGGCAGGTTGTCCTTTGCAAATGGCTAAACAGACTGGGCATAAGCGTGTTGCGGCTCAGCATGCCTTATCACGATCGCCGAGCCGTCCCGGGACACGAGCGCGCGGATCATCTCGTCGGCCCCAATATAGGACTCACGCTGCAAGCCAGCCGCCAGGCAGTAAAGGATGTGCGCCACTGCCTGCTGTGGCTTAATCAGCAGGGCTATCACAAGTTGGGAATCGTCGGCACGAGCATCGGCTCCGCGGTGGGAAGCATCACAATGGCGCACGAGCCTCTGGCCAGCGCCGGCGGTTTCCTTCATGTCTCAACTTATTTCGGGGAAGTGGTGCGAACTGGGATGACCACCGCGCACGTGTGGGAAGGGATGCGCACAAAAATCACCGCCGAGGAATTGCGGTATTACTGGTCGCCAGTTAGCCCTATGCCGTACCTTCACAAGCTTGAGGGAGCGGGTCGCCCCTTCTTGGCCATCGGCGGCCGCTACGATCCAAGTTTTTGGCCGGAATTTACCGCGGAAATGTTTTCAGAGTTGCGGCGCCAAAACGTTCCGCACGAGGAGATCATGCTTCCCTGCGGACACTACTCGCTTGAACTGTTTCCATTCGGCTACTACGCCGCCTACCGCATCGGAATCTATCTTTTCCAACACTTAGCCTGAGTTACCGATTATGAGTACGTAGCGGTGTCTTCAGCAGGTCGGGGACTTGGGTCCGACCTAATCGGTTTACAAATCAGGGTTTTCAACACCTGAAGGATTTTAGTTTCCGCGCGGAGTATTTATTTCGTTCCCCCGTTTCCCTTCGTACTCGCGCCGCGCCCGCCTTTCCCGCCTGCAGGAGTTCCCCCTCCAAGTTTGTGTGTCGGCGGCACTGCGGTCGCACCTGGGCCCGGTTCAGGAACCGGTTTGGGCATATCCGCCGCCGAGAATCGCGGGACCATGTTATCCGCCATCGCAATGGCATAGACCGCCGAGGCGATTTCCACCGCGCCCTCGCGCACATCTTCCTCATAAATCCGCTCGTAGGTGTCGAGGTTCGTATGGTGCGTGAACGATCCATAATCAAAGGCGTCCTGGTTCAAGCCAATTCCCGGGAGCCCCGCGTTGTTGAATGAAGTACTGTCGGTTCCACCGGTAGCACGGCTGTTGCTCGCGCGAGCGCCCATGAATCCCCAATCCTGATAAGGCATCATTGCGTCGCGAACCATGTCCGCCGCCGCGGCAGGGCCAAACACGCCAGCTCCACGCGGTTTGCCAGTTCCCGAGTCAATATTGAAGTAGGCATCCAGCTTCGCGAACTCCGGTTTCGGTTCCTCAAAGCTGCCGAAGTGGTGCTTCACATAAGCCAATGAGCCGAGCAGCCCCTCTTCCTCTCCGCTCCACAGCGCCACACGAATTGTCCGTCGCGGTTGAACGTGCAGCGCCGCCAGAATGCGGATCGCCTCCAGCATCATCGAGGAGCCGATTCCATTGTCGGTCGCTCCCGTTGCGTCATGCCAGGAATCGAAATGTCCGCCAAGCATGACAACCTCGTCCTTCTTGTCCGTCCCCGGAATCTCGCCAATGGCGTTATAGGACGTTTTTCCGTCGGGATATTCCTGGTTCAGAATGTTGATCTTCAGTGTCACCGGCGTTCCATCCGCAAGAATGCGAGAGATGCGCCCGTAGTCCTCATTCCGCATTACCAGCGTGGGCACCACTCGCGTCGAGTCATAGTTGTTGTTCTGCTGCGCGATAATAATTCCATGCTCGCGACCAGCATCGTTTATGCGTACCAGCGCACCGTTATCCACCAGGAATTCATTTATCACTTGTAGCACCTGAGCACCGGTCATTTGGTCGGGCCCGAGTTGCGGCGCTGGACCGCGCCCGCCGCGCCCAACATTTGGATTATTCGGATCGAATTGTGCCTTCCAATCGTCCTCTGTCCGGCGAAGCGGTGCGGGATAGAAATTCTCCGGCACCTCGACATGTTTGCCGACCATCACGATGTGCCCGCGAATCTTTGCTTTCACCGAATTTAGGTAGGCGTCCAACTCCGCATGCGTCGGCTGTACCGAGGTCGCCGGTGTCGCCGCGGGAGGCATCGGCGGAGGAGCCCAAGCCGGGGCCGCAGGCGTTTGCGCGCCCCCGCGCCCAGCTCCGAATCCGCCGCCACCGCCGCCCGTTCCTGGGGGGGTAATCTGGACCACTGTCGCAGTCACCGGGCCTTTCGTTCCGGGCGTCCATGCCAGCGGCTTTACCATCAACTGTCCATGAAACGGAGAAACTGCGTCGGCCTGCAAAAGCAAATTGTCCCAGCCGCCCACCGGTGTCGCCGCGCTGGGCGGTTGAAATGTCCATGGCTCCAGATGTGCGTTCGACAATCCAAAGGAAGTCATGGTTTTGACGGCCCAATCATCCGCACCCTTCAAGTTGGGTGTGCCGGTCACCCGCGGTCCATGGACGTCGGCAACCTCATGAATAATCCACATAATTTTTGAGTTGTTCGTTTCTTCCGCTTTTATCCGCGCGTACATATCCGACAGGCTGGGCGCCTGCGCCGCGCTCGGCAGCACGGCAATCACGCCAAGAATTATTGTGGACCCAATCGCCGCACGAATCGTGAGGGAAAGCGCATTATTCCTTTTCATGGTTTCTCCTATATCCGGGAATCGCGCACATTCTATCCACAATCCGATCAATTTTGCGAAGGAAAAACATTGCGGCGTGGTCGCTGGTGCGAAGGCTTCCAGCCAGCGGTCCCACAGCAGATGTAACCTTTTTGACTGTAGAGCGTCTACAGTGGATATGTCACCCTCATGCCAGGCATGATGGGCAGTGGCGGAGGTGGTTCAAATGGCGGACCGTCGGGATAAGAGAGAAGGAGACCTCAGTCGCGAATTGCAAGACCATCTGGATTTGGAGCTGGAACGTCAAATAAATTCCGGGATGTCTAAAAACGAAGCTCGCTTCGCGGCTCAGCGCGACTTTGGCAACAGCATAACGATCCAACAAATCACCCGCGAAATCTGGGGTGGTCAATTCCTTGAAAAACTTGGTCAGGACTTGCGGTTCGGTTTCCGAATGCTGCGCCGCTCTCCGGGCTTTTCCATCCTGGCCATCCTCTGCCTGACCTTGGGAATCGGCGCCAACGCCGCGGTTTTCAGTTGGATTGAGGGCATCCTTTTCCGTCCCTATCCGTTAGTCGCCCACCAGGAGAGAATGTATGCCGTCACTGGGACTGCTCGCGGCTCCACCGGCACGGAAGGCGTTTCGTGGCCCGATTACCTTGATTTTCAGAAGAACTCAACGCTCATCGAATCCTTCATTACCGGCAAGATCATGGGCACTACACTCAGCATCGGCGACCGGGCTGAAAATTCCGTCGGTCAAATCGTGTCCGCAAATTATTTCGACGCGCTCGGGGTTCATCCTGTTCTTGGCCGAGGATTCCAGCCTGAGGAGGATACCGGCCGCAACGCTCATCCTGTGACGGTGATCAGCTACCGGGTGTGGAAAGATCGTTTCAACGGCGACCCTGCTATCGTGGGGAAAACGCAGCGCCTCAACGGCATCCAGCACACAATCGTGGGCGTCGCCCCGGAGGGTTTCGTCGGCACCTTTGTTGGCTACGCCATGCAGTTCTGGGTCCCTGCCTCGATGGAAGAAGTTTTTGAGACCGGCGGGTACAAATTGGAAGATCGGAGCGCGCGCTGGGTCGAATCTTTCGTCCGCCTGAAGCCTGGAGTGACTCTCGCACAAGCTCAATCGGAATTGTCTGCCATCGCGGGGCGCCTTGAAGATGCTTATCCGCTAACAAATCGCGGCCGCGGCATCAAACTCTGGCCTTTGTGGCAAACGCCTTTCAATGGCGCCGGGTCCATGCTACCAACTCTTGGAATCATGCTCGCGGTGGTTGTCTTCGTTCTCTTGATTGCCTGCGCCAATGTCGGGAATTTATTACTGGTCAGGTCATTCAAGCGCCGCCACGAAATGACGGTTCGGCTGGCAGTGGGAGCAGGACGCACCCGCTTGCTGAGACAGCTTCTCACCGAAGGTCTAATCCTTACAGCAATCGCCGCGGTGGGAGGTCTTCTGCTCGCAAATTGGTGCCGCCACCTGCTGGTCTTATTTTTCCCGTCATTTGGCGGAGTCCAGATTAATTTCCCGGGCGAAATTGATTTCCGTGTTCTCGCGCTCAGCACGGCGGTCTGCCTGATCTCCACGGTCCTTTTTGGATTGGTGCCGGCGATTCAAACCAGCAAGGTTGACCTCGCCTCCGCGCTGAAAACTGAAATGGGCGGCGTTGTCGGCGGTCGCGGTAAGTCTTGGATGCGCTCGACCTTAGTTCTCGTTCAGGTATCGCTCAGTTTTGTTTTGCTGGTTGGCGCCGGCCTGCTGCTTCGCAGCCTTCGTGGGATTCAATCCTCGAGCCCGGGATTTTCGACGCAAGGCGTGCTGACGACCGGTGTGGATTTGTTCGGCTCGGGTTACGACACTCCGCGCGCTAAGGCCTTTCAAGATGAGCTGATCCGTCGAGTGCAGGCATTTCCCGGTGTCGAGTCCGCCGTCTTCGCCAATATCACCCCGCTTTACATTGGCCGAGGTTTTTCTAATTCGCCCATTAATTTAGATGGCTCTCCTTTTCCCCTCGGCGAAGAACCTGTCCTGGAGTTCAACGAAGTCGGCCCCAACTACCTGGCCACTATGGGGATTCCGCTTGTGAGGGGCCGGGAATTCACTCTGGGTGACAATGAAAACGCGGCTCTGGTCGCCATCGTGAATGAAACCATGGCCGCACAGTATTGGCACGGCAAGGATCCCATCGGCCAGCGGGTACAGGTCAAAGGCCGTTGGATGCAAATCATTGGCATTGCCAAGGACTCAAAATATAATTCCATCACCGAAATCCCCCGGCCGTTCTTTTATGTGCCATTGCGCCAAAATTTCTCTGCTCGAACCAGCATGAATATCCGCACCACTCTTGAGCCTGAAACCATCATGCCCATGCTGGCCCGCGAAATGCGCGCTCTGGACACCAATCTTGCTCCTCGCGCTGTAATCACCATGGCCGAACACGTTCACCGCTCCACATGGTCGCAGCGCATCTCCGTAACATTACTGGGTATCCTCGGCGGATTGGCGTTGCTACTTTCCGCGATCGGCCTCTACGGCGTCATGTCCTACGCCGTATCGCAAAGCATGCGTGAAATGGGCCTGCGCATGGCGTTGGGGGCAACTCCCTCTAACCTGTTGTGGCACGTGATGTCACACGGGCTCGCATTGACTCTAATTGGATTAGGGGTGGGTGCGGCGGCGGCCCTGACTCTAACGCGCTTAATCGGCAACCTGTTATACAAAGTGAACCCGAATGACCCCCTCGCATTTGCTTCGGCCTTCGCCGTCATGATGATCGCAGCGTTTGCTGCCTGCTTCCTGCCCGCGCTCCGTGCCGCGCGCACCGACCCGATGTGTGCTCTGCGAGAGGAGTAACTCATCGCTCCGATGGGTGTGCTTTCTCCGTTCAGCGTTTGCGGCCGTGTGTCTCTATGGAGTTTCCTCTCCCGCATGGCGATTGTGTTATTTTTAAGTAGTCCCACGCAATTCCTTAGCGCTGGGAGCGATTGATGAGTTGGATTGCCTACTGAGGTGTCAAATTGAAGAGGGTTATTGCACTCCTACTGCTGAGCAGTGCTATTCCATTTCCGGCTTTGGGCCAAAAGGCTGCGGCCAAGCCGGGAGCCAACGCAGATTCCGCTCCAGCTTCGCGGTCCGCTGCTGGCTCCAGACTCCCGACCAAGGAGGAAGTGGACGCAGCGATGACACGCTCTTTCGGATACGAACCAGCCATCTCTTGGGCCGTTATCGAAATAAGAGCTTCACCCATTCCCGGCGTCGCCGATGTCGTGATTTCCATAAACAAGCAGGCCGCGCAGCACATGTATCTCTCCGAGGACACGCAAGACGCCATTATCGGCGAGATGATTCCGTTCGGACCTAATCCTTTTCTGCAGGATAGAGCAAAGCTCGTGTTCGCGGATGGGCCCGCGCGAGGATCGCAAACTCCAGCAATTCTTATCGTCGAGTTCAGCGATTTGGAATGTCCCCACTGCAAGGCTTCACAACCGATCATTGAGAAGTTAGTCGCCGATTTTCCGCAGGTGCGCTTTGTATTCCAGCAATTTCCGCTGCCTGCATCAATGCATCCCTGGGCCATGAAGGCCGCGGAATACTCCGATTGCGCCGGACAACTGGACCCATCTTCGTTTTGGAAATATGCAAATGCGGTTTTTGAGAATCAGGCCGGCATTACGCTGGAAAACGTGGACAGTAAACTAGGAGAGATCGCCACCGCAACCGGGTTGGACGCGCACGAAATGACCGCCTGTGCCGCGCTTCCCTCGACTGAGGCGCGGGTCAAGAAATCCCTGGATTTCGGTACGTCGCTCGATGTGCATGAAACCCCAACCATCTTTATCAACGGAAGAAGAGTCCTGGGCCTTGCGAATATCCCTTACGAGAGCCTGAAGAAGTTGGTGCAATTTGAAATTGATCACGCCGGAAAGTAGTTCAGAAAAAGTCCCGCACCACTAATTAATCGTTCGATGGACGACGGCGGCAATCTGGCGGACTTCGTCGGTGAGGCGGAGGAATTCGTCAGGCAGGATGGACTGCATGCCGTCGGAAAGCGCGTGATCGGGATCGTGATGGACTTCCACCATGATACCGTCGGCTCCGACAGCAACTGCGGCGCGGGAGAGCGGCAACACTTTGTGGCGGCGCCCAGTGCCGTGGCTGGGATCCACAATGATTGGAAGATGGCTGCGTTTTTTCACAGCGGGGACAACAGTGAGATCGAGCGTGTTGCGCGAATGATCAGCGAATGTGCGCACGCCGCGCTCGCAGAGAATTACATTGTAGTTGCCTTCGGACAGGATGTATTCGGCGGCCATCAGAAACTCATCGAGAGTTGCCGATAAACCGCGCTTGAGCATGACCGGTTTCCGGGCGCGCCCCGCACGCTTTAACAACGAAAAGTTCTGCATGTTGCGTGCGCCAATCTGGATGATGTCGGCGTATTTTTCCACCAGGTCGAGGCTTTCGTTGTCCACGGCTTCCGTGACGATTCCCAACCCGAACCGCTGGCGAACTTCAGCAAGGATTTTCAGGCCTGGCTCGCCCAATCCCTGAAAGTTGTAGGGAGATGTCCGAGGTTTGTAAGCCCCGCCGCGGAATAACTTCACGCCCGAGGCCGCAACGTGTTTGGCAATGGTCAGAGCCTGCTCGCTCGACTCGATCGCGCAAGGTCCCGCAATGATGCCAATCGATGTGCCGCCTATCTCGACTGTTCCTGAAGGGGTCGCGATGCGAATGATAGTGTCTTCTTCCTTCACGTCGCGGCTGACCAGTTTGTAGGGTTTGCTGACCGGGATGCATTCGATAACGCCGGCCATCGCCTCCAGCGTTCCGATGTCCACCACGCCAGTGTTGCCGGTGATGCCGATGGCAGTTCGTAGCGTCCCGGGAATGGGGTGGGCCTTCATTCCCGCCGCTTCGATGCGCGCGCATACGGCGCGGACCTGCTCTGGGGTAGCGTGCGCATCCATTACGACCAGCATGACGGCTCCTTTAATTAATCAGATGAAAATAATGAAGTACCCGACTCAGTGAGCTGTTTTAAGGCGTCTGGAACACAGCAGTCTACTGCAACTGGAACAGGGGCCGCAAATTGCCGGGAATGAGCAATTCGCAAGGGAGAGCTGAACTAAGCATCGTTGATCCTAATTGGCGTTACTCAGTGATGTGAGGGCATGCTAGACTTTCTAGCAACAAAATTTGCCCGGAACATTCCCGGGGAAGGATAATGTCCAAATTGGAGGCAAGCGTGAATCGAGGGCAATTTTCAAACAGAATGCGAAGTTTGTCCTGGGTAGCAATTGTGGCAATGGTGTTCGTAGGCGTGGTTTACACCCCGAGGCATGCCAATGCGCAGGCACCGGCCATGTTTACCGTGCCGTTTTCCGCCGACGAAATTATGACCACGCAGGGACGGTTGGGCGCACCGCAGACGATGACGGGCAAGATTTATGTCGGCAAAGCGCGGCTCCGAACAGACATGAACGTGGGCGGTCGAGGGAATATGGCGACCATCATCAATCTTGAGACCAAAGAAACGATCATCCTCATGCTTGACCAAAAAATGGCCATGAACATGAGCGCGATGGCGGGGATGGCCGGAAGGGGCATGGGGGGACCAAAGCCGCCGATTGACACCTCCAAGCCTTTTGATCCGGAGCATCCGTGCTCCGTCTCGGCCGACATGACTTGCGCGCCTGCCGGGAATGAAACCGTGAATGGGCGCGAGTGTCAGAAATGGATGATCACATCCAAATCTCCGAATGGGGGCACAACCACCAGCACGGCCTGGGTTGACATGAGGCTTCGGTTTCCAGTTAAAACGGTTGGGGATAGCTTCAGCCTTGAGTTGAAAAATATTGTGGAGGGAGCACAGCCGGATAATCTGTTCGCGATTCCCCCCGATTTCAAGGTAATGGACCCCAGGGCGATGATGGGTGGACGGAACTAGATTAAGCGTTTCAGAAATGAGTGAAGCGCGCTCGATTATTGCCGAAAGGAGGGGCGGCTAGGCAAGCGCCGAAACCTCAGCTAGAATGGGTGATTCGCTGCTCTCGCAGCGGGCCCCAGAGAAATGCCAGGCGAGATACATAGCTCGGGATTGGTGTACGACGCAGAGGATGAGTACCGCCCCGAGCCCGAACCGATTCCTCCACCCGCCGTCTGGCTTGACGGCAGTTTTCGCATAGGCATCCACACAAGCATCGCCGGTGACATCGCCAATTCCCTCGATATTGCCAAGAAACTGGGTTGCAACGCGTTGCAGATTTTTTCCAGCAGCCCGCGGATGTGGCCCCGTCCAGGACGCGCGCTGATTCCTGAAGCCGATGCGGCGCGATTTCGCTCGCGCCGGGCGGAATTGGGCCTTGGACCGGTGGCGATTCATGCAAACTACCTGATCAATCTCGCGGCCCGAGATCCTGTGGCTCGCGTGCGGGCCATACAATCGTTTCGAGATGAGTTACTGCGAGGGATGTCGTTGGGGGCGGATTTTGTGATTGTGCATCCCGGGTCTGCGCGCGATGGCGACATCAAGCGTGCGGCCAGCGATGTAGGTGAAGCGCTAAGGCAATCGGCGAGAGGATTGAAGTTGAAGGGACTACAAATTCTGGTGGAGAACACCGCGGGGATGGGAAACGCCGTGGGGTCGAAATTCGAGGAGCTGGCGGCCATACTAGAAGGCGCTCGGGAGATTGACGCGGGCGTTTGCATCGATACTGCGCACACGTTTGAAGCGGGGTATCCGATCCATACCGCGGACGGGCTGGAGCAGGCATTGCAGCATCTGGAGAAAACCGTTCAGCTCGATCGGGTTCATGTATTGCACGTGAATGACTCGAAGACAAAGTTTGGGTCGCGAGTGGATCGGCACCAGCATATTGGTAAGGGAGAGATCGGGTTGGAAGCCATGGAGAGGATTTTGAGGCATCCGTTGCTTTCTCCAACTCGAGTACCGGGGAGAGCGTTCTTATTGGAAACGCCGATCGATTCCCCAGGGGATGACCGGAGGAACGTGGCAGCAGTGTGGAAGTGTGTGGGTGTGGCGGCGGAGCAGATGCCGGACGCGGAAGATGGGTTTTCGATGGTGAGGGGAAAGCGAAAATCAAAGACAAGAGCTTTCAACGCCGAGACACGGAGAAAGCAGAGATCGCGCGGAGAAGGGAAAAGGGGGGGCGCGAAGAATAGGGTGACGCGGGGGAAGGCGAGAAATAAGAAAGGGAAGAGGAACTGAAGTCCGTGGCGGAATACGATCCACAAGCGGTTGAGGCCAAATGGCAGAAAATCTGGGAGGAGCAGCACGCCTTTGAGGCGGATGCCGATCCGGACCGGCCGAAATATTATTCGCTGGAGATGCTGCCGTATCCATCGGGCACACTGCACATGGGCCACATGCGAAATTACACCATTGGCGATGCGGTGGCTCGTTATCGGCGCATGCGCGGATTCAATGTAGTGCACCCCATGGGCTGGGACGCGTTTGGGTTGCCCGCGGAAAACGCCGCCATTCAGCGCGGGATCCATCCACGTGAATGGACCCTCGGGAATGTGGTTGAGTTCAAGAGAGTTTGCTTTCGATTTGGATTCAGCTACGACTGGCGACGCGAAATCGCGACTTGCGATCCGGAATATTACAAGTGGAACCAGTGGATTTTCCTGCGGATGTTGGAGCGTGACCTTGCATACCGGAAAAAGAGCCGCGTGAACTGGTGCCCGAAATGCGGCACGGTATTGGCGAATGAGCAGGTAGTGGATGGATGCTGCTGGCGGCACGAGGATACTCCGGTGGAGGCGCGGGAAATTGAGCAATGGTTTTTCCGGATCACGCGCTATGCGGATGAATTGTTAAACGGGTTGGACGTGCTGGGGGACGGGTGGCCCGAACGCGTCATTACCATGCAGAGAAATTGGATTGGCAAGTCGCGCGGCGCTCGTGTGCGGTTTGAAGTGGCGGGGCTGACGGGGAAATCCATCGAGGTTTTCACCACTCGGATTGACACGATTTATGGAGCGTCGGCGATTATTTTGGCGGCGGGGCATCCGCTGGTTCAGGAATTGATTGCTGGTTCGCCGAACCGCGCTGCAGCGGAAAAGCAGCTTGATACGATGAAGCAGACTTCGGTGAAAGATGAGGACGTGGCCACGGCTGAAAAGGTCGGATTTGCAACAGGCCGGGACGCGGTGAATCCGTTCACAAAAGAGAAGCTGCCCATTTGGGTCGGCAATTTCGTGCTGATGGAATATGGGACTGGGGCGATCATGGCTGTGCCGGCACATGACCAGCGCGATTTTGATTTCTGCACGAAATACCGTTTGCCGACTCCAATTGTGATTCAACCATTGGAAGGCGCTCCTTTGACCGACACGGCACTAAAACAGGCGTCGAGCGAGTACGGAAAGCTCGTGAATTCAGGACCGTACACCGGCCTCACTTCCGAAGACGCCATAACTAAAATGACCGCCGATGCCGATGCGCATGGATTTGGCAAAGGCGAGACGACGTTTCGGTTGCGCGATTGGGGTGTGTCGAGGCAGCGTTACTGGGGTACGCCGATCCCGGTAATCTACTGCGAACGCGACGGTATGGTGCCAGTGCCAGACGATCAGCTTCCGGTGAGGCTACCCGAAAAAGTTTCCATCACCGGGATGGGCCAATCACCGCTGGCGAATACAGCGGAGTTTGTAAACATCAAGTGTCCGAAGTGCGGCGGGCCAGGGAGGCGCGAAACCGACACCATGGACACGTTCGTGGATTCGTCGTGGTATTTTCTGCGGTACCTCGATCCGCACAACGACAAGATGCCGTTTGATCCAGTCGCTGCAGGTTATTGGTTTCCTGTGGACCAGTATATCGGTGGAATCACCCACGCCATACTGCATCTGTTGTACGCACGATTCTTTACGATAGTTTTGCGCGATATGGGACTAGTGAGCACGGGCGAGCCATTCACGCGTCTTTTCTGCCAGGGAATGGTGCTCAAGGGCGGAATGGCGATGTCAAAATCGAAAGGAAATGTAGTCGGCGCCATGGAAATGGCGGATAAATACGGTGCGGACACCGGGCGTCTCTATACGCTCTTCGCAGCGCCTCCGGAAAAAGATATGGAATGGAGCGAGCAGAGTGTGGAAGGCTGCGCGCGGTTCCTGAACCGTGTATTCCGATTGGTGGAACATCACGGCGGTGAAGTGCGCCAGCACGCTGCGGGAGTAGGCGACCTGGCGGGAGCCAGTGATAAGGAAAAGATTTTGCTGCGTAAGACTCATCAGACCGTGCGGCGTGTGACTCATGACTTTGAAACGAGGTGGCACTTCAATTCGGCAATTGCCTTGCTGATGGAGTTGGTAAACGAGATTCACGTTCAGGAACCACTGGCGGAGGGTGCAAGGCCGACGGTCATCAAGGAAGTGTTGGAGCTGTTGACGCTGATGCTTGCTCCCATGTCGCCGCATATTGCCGAGGAATTGTGGGAGATGCTTGGCCACAGCGGAGGATTGATCCGCGCCTCGTGGCCACAATTCCGTGCGGAATTCGCCGCGGAAGAGCAGGTGGAAGTGGTTATTCAGATGAATGGAAAAATTCGCGGGAAAATTACAGTGGACGTAGGCCTGGATGAAGATTCGCTGGTCGCGAGGGCACTCGCCGAACCGCGCATTAAGGGAATGCTGGACGGGCAGAAGATTGTGAAGCGAATTGTGGTGCCGGACAAGCTTGTGAATCTGGTCGTGAAATAATTGTGCGTGCACCGGGAGGCTCGATGGCGGCAGCAGGAGTGAGTGTGGGGGGAGCAATTCCAAAGAGCGAGCGCGGCGGAATCGTGGTGCTGGATTTCGGCGGACAATATACGCAACTGATCGCCCGGCGGATCCGCGAGCAACAGGTTTTCTCGGCAATCTTGCCATGCACAGCGCCGATCGCAGATATACGCGCGCTGGAACCAGCGGGAATTGTGTTGTCGGGGGGGCCAAGCTCTGTGTATGACGCCCAAGCGCCAAAATGTGATCCGGGGGTGCTCGCGCTGAATGTGCCGGTGTTGGGAATTTGCTATGGATTTCAGTGGATCGCTCACACCCTGGGCGGCAAAGTGGAGCGAGCGGGACGACGCGAGTATGGACCCATGCTGCTCGAAGTCCAGGACACTTTTGGAGTTCTGAATGGAATGCCGGAGAAATTGCGAGTGTGGAACAGCCACGGCGACCATGTGCTGGAAATTCCCAAGGGATTTCGCATTAGCGGCAAGACCGAGAATGCCATCGCCGCGATGGAAGATGCCGAGCGGCGCATCTTTGCAGTGGAGTTTCATCCTGAGGTGAAGCACACAGAGCGCGGGACGGATATCCTGCGAAGTTTTATTTTTAAGATTTGCGGGGCGCAGGAAAAGTGGAGCGGCGCGTCGTTCATCGCCGAAACGGTGGAATCCATCCGGCGTAGAGTGGGAGAAGACCGCGTAATCTGCGCGTTAAGTGGGGGAGTAGATTCTGCGGTAGCGGCAGTTTTAGTCGGCAGGGCAATCGGAGACAAACTGACAAACGTTTTTGTGGATACAGGTCTGCTGCGGAAGAATGAATTTCGGGATACGCTGGAATTACTGCGTGTCCGGATGGGATTGAACGTTGTGGGGGTGGATGCTTCGGAGCGTTTTCTGGCTCGCCTCAAGGGCGTAACGGATCCGGAGGAGAAGCGGAAGAGAATCGGCGGAGAATTTATTGCGGTGTTCGTTGACGAGGCCAAGCGCCTCGCCAATGAATCGGCGGGACAGCTGAAATACTTGGTGCAAGGGACGCTTTACCCTGACGTGATCGAATCGGTTTCCGTGAAAGGGCCCTCCGCTACGATCAAAACGCACCACAACGTAGGAGGGCTACCAGCCGACATGCCCTTTTCGCTCATCGAGCCGCTTCGTGATTTATTCAAGGACGAAGTGAGACGCATTGGAGCAGGATTGGGATTGCCCGCGGAGGTGCTCACCAAGCAGCCCTTTCCGGGCCCCGGTCTCGCCGTACGAATACTCGGTGAAGTTACCCCCGGAAGGCTGGAGCTGGCGCGCGAGGCAGACGCGATTATCGTGGAGGAGATTCGCAGGGCGGGGCTTTACGAGCGAACCTGGCAGTCATTTGCCGTTCTGCTTCCCGTGCAGAGCGTGGGAGTGATGGGCGATGGCCGCACATATGGATGGACTGTAGTCGTGCGATCGGTGGATTCAGATGATGCCATGACTGCGGACTGGACGCGTCTTCCCAACGATGTGCTGGCAACAATATCGTCACGGATTGTAAATGAGGTCGCGGGGATTAATCGAGTGGTTTACGACATCAGCTCAAAACCACCTAGCACAATTGAATGGGAGTGAGGCAAGCTGGCCGCTGGGATGCCGGAGAAGGGGACGGATCCCGGTCAATTTACCGCGTGGCCAGCTTCTGGGCCATGAAAAGAAGCAAGCGCCGGTCTGGATCCTCAATGCGGCCCATCAAGCGGCGAAACTTAGATAGGAAGCGGGCTTCCTTTCCAGCGCTGCCCCACACGATGTCGCTCGAAGATCTGCGCTTGGGCAAGTTGGGCAATTTGGGCGGCTCTTCGCCGTCATAGAAGAGTTGATAGAGTGGAACCTCAAGAGCGCGGGCCATTTTCTCAAGTGTCTCGATGGCCGGAACCGTGTGGCCATTTTCGACGCGAGAGATGTAACAACGCAGGAGTCCCGTTCGCTTTTCGATGTCCCCTTGGGAGAGTTTTTTTTCTTCGCGCAGGACGCGAAGGCGGTCGCCAATAATCATGTCAGCAATTATTGCAGACGGATATTGCAACCGCAAGAGTAAACTGAGCACACAGAAGAAATTTCTGGATGTAACCGGAAGATGACAATCAACGTCTCACATAGGGAAGAGAAGGGAAAGCGGTCTGAGACGGCGGAAAATGCCGCGGCCAAGGAGCGGCAGCTCGTCCTGAATGCGCAAAAGGGCGAAGTTGCGGCTTACGAAGCGCTTCTGGCCAAGCACCAACAAAGGATATTTGCCGTAGTGGGCGGCATCCTCCGGCGGCGGGAAGACATCGAAGACGTAGCGCAGCAAGTTTTCGTCAAAGCGTACTTTTCGCTGAAACGTTTTGACTTGCGGTCGGCATTCGGGACCTGGCTGTACAAGATTGCGGTCAACGAATGCTGGGATTACCTGAGGAAGAAGAAGGTACGCCGGTTGGTGTATGAAGCCGACCTGAGCGAGGAACAGAACCGCCAGCTTGCGGGAGTCAGCGAGCAGTCATTCGGGGCCCTGAAGTCGCCTGAGGATGCGTTGAAGCGAGTCGAGCAGCGGCAATTGGTTGAACGGCTGCTGGATGAACTCGATGAGCAGGATCGGGCGATGCTGGTGATGAAGGAAGTTGAGGGCTTCTCGGTTGAAGAGATCGGCGAGACGCTGGGAATTAATGTAAACACAGTGAAAGTTCGGTTGTTCAGGGCGCGCGCAAGGCTCGTGGAAGTTTACCGGCGGCGCCTGAAGGGAAGTACAACAGGGAAAGCAAAGAAGGCCGGCGGGAATCCATAAATTGGCCCGGCGGAGATGGATGGTGGAGGTCAGTCATGTGGAATAAAAACTCGTCCAGGAGCGCCTGTGAGAATTATGAGGCGAAACTGGAGGACGCAGTAGAGCGCGCGACGGAGAGCGGAGTAGGTCTCTCGCTGAGCGCTGATTTGGCGCTGCATGTGTCGAGCTGCGCGAATTGCAGAGAAGCGTTGGACTCTGTGGCGTTGAGCACGGCATTGCTGCACTGGGGGCTGGAGCCCGCTGAGGGCCCCGGGCCCGGGTTCGCAACCCGCGTTCTCGCAGCAATTCGATTCGAAGAGGACCGCCGGGCATCACAACGGCTGGTTTTTTGGCTGCCGCTGGAGCATTTGGCCGCGCGGATGGCCATGGGTGCGGCGGTAGCAGTCATGGCGCTGACGATTTACGTTTATGCGTATGTGGTGCCCCAGAGTAATCAGGCGGCGGTGGCGACACAGGCGGAAGCCTACGAGCTCGTGCCGCAACCGCAAATGGAGCCGCAACCGCAATCGAAAGACGAAGTTTTGACGTCTATATTGGAGCGCAATCATGCAAGGTGAAACGCAAGGCGACCGTCCCCAGCGAGTCGCGGTGCTGTTGGTTTTGGCTGTGTTTGTATTGGGTGTAGCACTCGGCGTGCTCGGGACATACCTCGAGGGATACCGCGTGTTCGGTGCCGGCATTATGCATAGGCCGCCTGTGGATCGCAGCCCAGTGGCGCAGCAGCGGCATCAGCAGGCCCAGGTGGAGCGGATTACGAAAGAACTGAGCTTGTCGCCGGATCAGCAGAAACAGCTCGACGGAATTCTGTCTCAGACTGCTACGCGATATGCTGCCGTGCATGAGCAGACGGTCACGGAAATGGACCAAGTGCGCAAGCAAGGGCGCGATCAGATCCGGGCGGTGTTAACCCCGGAGCAGCTTCCTAAATTTGAAGAGTTCCTTCGCAAAATTGATGAGGAACGTAAAAAGAGAAGCAGTGGCAGCAATTGAAGGTATAATTCCCCGCCGCAAGCATTCCAATTGGGAGAGAGTGAATTAATGGAGAGGTTGAAGGCGAACTATGGCTCAAGCTGCGGTAGTGTCAATGGATAACACCGGAGCTGCACAAACGGCCGCCGCTGTAATCCGGTTGGAAGGCGTTCACAAGACGTATGACTTGGGCGAAATCCAGGTGCATGCGCTGCGTGGAGTGTCGCTGGAAATCCACAAAGGCGAGTTCGTGGCGGTCATGGGCGCGTCCGGGTCGGGGAAGTCCACCCTGATGAATATCTTGGGCTGCCTGGACAAGCCGACACGGGGGCGATATTTCCTGGATGGGGTTGACGTTTCGGGGATGAATAAGGTCGAGCTGGCGCACATTCGAAATCACAAACTGGGATTTGTCTTTCAAGGATTCAACCTCCTTTCGCGCACCTCAGCGCTGGAGAACGTGGAGTTGCCCACCATTTACGCGGGAATCACATTAGAAGAGCGCGAGGCGCGAGCGAAAGAATCGTTGGAGCGCGTAGGACTTGCGGACAGAGCGCATCACCATCCGAGCCAACTTTCCGGAGGGCAGCAGCAACGCGTTGCGATTGCCCGGGCACTGGTGAATCGTCCTTCAATCCTGCTTGCCGACGAGCCGACAGGAAATTTGGACAGCCGAACTTCTGTTGAAATTATGGACATCTTGCAAAGATTGAATCTTGAATATGGATTGACGGTGGTCCTGGTCACACACGAACCGGACATCGCTCAATACGCCAAACGAATCATGGAGTTCCGGGACGGCAAGGTCAAGAGAGATGTCCCGGTTACGAACCGGTTAATCGCATCGGAGGTTTTGCCCACCTTACCTGAAGTCGGGGCAGAGTCTGACGACGAGCCGCCGGCATCCGGCAGCCCGCAAGAGAGCTAATCAGCAAAAATCAGAATGGTATATCTTCGTCGGAGATGTCCGGGCCCGGCGCGGAGGAGGCTGTATCGTCTCCGCCGCCCTGATTGAACTCGGAGTCCGCTGATCCGGAAGCGGCCGCGGCGGCCGAATGGCTCATTCCACTGGATTCCGCGCGCGAAGTCAGCATTCGCATTACGTTGGCGACGATGTCAGTGGCGTATCGCTTTTGACCCGTGGTCTTGTCGTCCCAGGAATGCGATTGGATGCGGCCCTCGATGTAAACGAGCATCCCCTTTTTCAGATACTGCTGAGAGATTTCCGCCAGCTTGCCCCACAGAACGATGCGATGCCACTCCGTGCGCTTCTGACGTTCGCCGTTGCGGTCTTTGAAGGTCTCATCGGTGGCAAGAGAGAAATTGCAAACGCCTTGTCCCGAAGGCGTGTACCGGGTTTCCGGATCCTTTCCCAGACGGCCGACCAGGATAACTTTATTGACCGACATCGTTCCTCCTGCGGATTAGTTCTTCTCTAGCGATAGAAAACCAGTTTGATGGTTGAGATGAAAGATAACACGCGGAGTGATGAGGCGCAAATTGGCTGGAGTCTGTGCGGTGGGTCGAGCAGAGTCGTGTCGATTGCTTGCCTGACCTGAATTTCCAGCCAGTGGGCTTTTCAAAGTGAAAAGCCTGGGTTCCTTCAGAAAATAGAGGCTGGGATTTGGAAAACGTCACAGGGGAAAATTGGATTCTGCCTGTCTAGCGGCCGCCGGTAACTGAGGCGCCCAATTCACGTAATTTATCCCGGGCGAGCTTTCCTTCGGCCGAGTTAGGAGAATTGCGCGCGACGGTACGGAGATCGGCGATTCCGTTAGCCTTCTTTCCGAGTTCGATATAGGTCAAGCCGCGCTTGAAGTAGGCATTGTCGTACTTGAAGCTCTTGGGAAAATTGTCGATTACATAGGAGTAGCGGTCGAGCGCCTCCGCCCAATGCTGCTGCGCAAAAGCAATTTCTCCAAGATAGAATTCGGCGTTCGAGGCGCGGTCGGAGGTCGGGTAATACTTCAGATAATCCTGGAATTCCTGCTGGGCCAATTCATATTTCTTGGTCAGGACGTCGTTCAGAGCGTTGTCGTAAAGCGTTTGCGAGGATGGTGGCGGTGTCGCGCTGGTGGCAGGATTGCCACCAGGCAGGGAAGCCGGATTCGTGTTGGATGGCACTGTTCCCGGCGGAGTGCTGGAAGTTGTACCGGTCGCGGGGTTTTGAGTGGCAGGTTGCTGGGTCTGGGAAAGCGCGGAAACCTTGGCATCCAAAGTTTGAAGGGTTCCCGCCAAATCAGTAAGCTGCGAATTTATTTTTCCGAGCCGCTGCTGGAGCTCGCCCATATTGTCGGAAACACCCTGGACTTGCGTGGTCATGGAATTGAGCTGCGCGCCCGAGTTGGCTTGAAGGTCCTGCATGGTCTTCTGGAGCGCGCCGATGGATACATTCAGTTTCGAAACGGCGTCGCTCTGTTGATCGACAAGTGTTTTCAGGACAGTGAACTTGGTGTCCAGCGAGCTTTGCATGTCGCGCTGACCTTGCTGAATCTGGTTCACTCCGGTCAAAAGCTCAATCATTTCCTTGGCCACGGCGCCCACCGGCGCGGGAGAAAATAATGTGCCGCCAATAGCCCCTGCGGCCATGGCTGCAGCGAGAAGAATTACTATTTGCTTTCTCTTCATGAATGCCTCCAAATTAGGGCCGGTAAGATTTACTTGCAGCGCAGGCCGCAAGGCCTGAGTACCTCCATTTAAGGTTACCCCTGGCTCCCGCGATTAAATTCCGCTTCGCCAATCGAAAGCCAGGGGCTCGTATTGTTTATCTGCGACCGTTTATTGCTTGACGAAATGGCCGCGGCGATTCTGTTGCCAGCACGACTCCTCGTGTTCCGTGCAGAAAGGTTTTTCCTTGCCGAAACTGGTGGTGGAGAGCCGGTCCGCCGAGATCCCGAGTGACACTAGGAACTCCTTGACAGTGTCGGCACGCCTTTGACCCAGGCCGACGTTGTATTCAGTGGTGCCGCGCTCATCGCAATGTCCTTCAATGGTCACCTTGATATCCGGGTTCCGGCGCAGGAACTGAGCTGTCTGCGAAAGGGCATCGCGTGCATCAGGACGAAGATCCGACTTGTTGTAATCGAAATACGCGTCCTTAACCTCACGCAGAAAGATCGTGTCTATCGATTCCTTGGGCGTTTCCGGCTGCACAGCCGGAGGGGCGCCAACGGTTATGCGAATGCTTGCGTCGGCCGTGCCACCGGGGCCGGTTGCGGTGATTGTGTAGGTCGTCGAATCGGAAGGTGTCACTTTGGCGGACCCCTCCGGAGCAACGCTTCCAACGCTGGGGGAGACAACCAAAGAAGTGGCGTTTGTGGAGGACCAGGTAAGGGTCGCGCTCTCGCCTTTTTGAATAAACGTAGATGAAGCTTGCAGTGTCACCGTTGGCCGTGCGGCCGCTGCCGGGGGCGGGGTCTGAGCAATCGGCTGAGATGGGCCGGGCTTCACTGGTTGTTTGCACGATGCGCTAACCAGAGCCATCGCCAGCAGGCCGAGCAGGACATGCCTGCTGAACGAGTGTTTGAGCATTTTCAATTTCCTCCTAGATTGAATTGGATATCCATATTGATTTCAGATCGCGCGTATTAAAAGGAAATCTTGCCGAAAGTATCCTAACACCTTGAGAAAAAGGGATGAAGCAGGACATGAACAAATCTGAGCATCCGTGTGCGCTTACAACAGGCTCGGACAATGATTTCACCCAAGTGATATTCATTGGCGTGGCGCCGACCAACTCGGCGATTCATTTGAACCCTGGGTCGTGAGTGGACGCGCTTGCGTTCCGTCCGCAAGCATCGACCAGATTTGTCGACTGCCGGTGCGCGTGGATTCAAACACAATGTGCCTGCCGTCCGGCGCCCAACAGGGACGTTCATTGCGGCCGGTGTCCCGCGTCAGCTGCACAAGTTGATGGTTGACGATATCCATCGCATAAATATCGTAATTTCCGTCGGGGCGCTGCCAGCTAAAGGCCAGCAGCTGTCCATTGGGAGACCATGCCGGATCGATCACGTAGCCCGCGTCCTGCAATTCAATTCTCTCGGCCCCGGTACCATCCGCGTTCATCGTGTAAAGCTGCGGGTGGCCGTTCCCTGAACGGTCACTGACGAATGCGACCTGCAGGCCAGTCTTGGGATTCCAAGCCGGGGAAGTGTTGACGCCCACTGAGAAGGTAAGCCGCTTGGGGTGCGCACCGTTCGAGTCCGCTATATATAACTCGGGATTTCCCTGCATGCTGGACATGAACATGATTTTCGATCCGTCGGGAGACCAAGAGGGGGAACTGTTCGTCCCCGACCATCGCGGAAAAGAGATTAATTTTCCTGTGATCAAGGAATACATGCAGATTTGCGCGCTGACTACATTCCGGACCCCGGGCGCCCAGCAAGTGAAGGCAATGCGGGAGTTATCGGGCGACCACCGCGGCGTGAGGGCGATGGAGCGCAACGAAGTAAGCTGGTGCTGGTTCGCGCCGTCGTAATCCATAACCCAGATTTCTTTATTGCCGGTCCTCGAACTGGCGAATGCAATTTGAGTAGTGGCGATGCCGGGGACTCCGCCGGACATTTTCATAACAATTTCATCCGCGAACTGGTGGGCGAAAAGGCGGACCTGCGCATCGGTCACATCTCCGCGATAGATCTTGGCGATCATCGGTGGTGCGGCCGTATTATGCACATCGTAAAGCCAGGCTTGAATCGTCAGAGCGTTTCCGCTGGCGCTCAAATTTCCGAAGGCCACTGCTTGGGTCGAGGCCGGAGGGTCGCTCCATGCCTGTGCATTCAACTCCGAGGGCTGGCTGGGGACTTGCGTCGGATACATGCTCTGGCTGACCATATCGATGATGCCGCTGAAGTCCAGGTCATTGCGGACTACGTCGCTGAACTCTTTCCCGAGCGGCTGTGCGGCTGGGCTTGCGGGAGCGAAATCTGCGACAGCGATGCGCGCTTTTTGGACGCCCATGCCTGTGCCCGTGGTGAACCAGTCAGGCTTCTGCGCGAATGCACTAACTGGCATCAGTAAGAGGATTGCTAGTCTTCCAACAATGCCGATAGGTATGATTTTGCGACGCATGCGAAAAATAAATCCCCCTTATAGCGACCGCGAGAAACAGATTACCGCTTGAAATCAAACCAGAATTGAACATTCACCAACGGAGCCGAATAGTCGCCTGGCAACTTGCTCACAGGGCTCGAGCTCATAATGGCCCGGCGCGCAGAGTCGTCGACCGATTTGTTGCCACTCGATTGCAAAATCTGAATATTGGCGATAGTGCCATCCCGCAAAATCTGAAAAGTAATGACTGCGCGCGGGGCAAAGCGCACCGAAGGGTCCACCATCGACTGCAGCCAGTTGCTGCCGATGCGGTTGCGCACCGCGTCCACATACCAGGAGTACTTGGAACCGAACTCGCCTCCACCCGATCCTGGAAATGACATGTCGCCCTGAGTTGACCCAACGATTGTTTTCCCCGGAGCCGAATAGGGAAGAGTAGGGGCGCCCCCGCCACCATATGGAACCGCGTTCGTCGGAGGGGGGGCAGTATCCTCCAGAACCTTTGATGGGCGCGAGGGTACAATTTTGGGCGGTTTCTTGTCCTTGAAAACTGGAATGGGCTGAGCTGTTACCGGCGGAACAACTTTGGGAGTAGGCTCGTCCTTGTATAGCCCCTTTGTTTCGTCCACGACGCGGCTGGGAGTTACTGCCACAGGTTTCGGTAAGGGAATAGCGGGGATGGAACCGACCATTCCGACGGAAATTGAGTCCCCTGACGACCCTTCCCATCTATCGCCGGTCCTGTTGATGAGAGCGGAGACCAAGATTGCCGCGGCCAGCGAAGCATGCAAAGTGGCTGACCACACAAGTTTACCCTTCAGGCTTGGATCGGCGAACTGTGGCGCGGCTTGAACCATCTTCGTTAGTGATCCGAATTCTGGTCGTGCAACGGCTCGGTGACAATTTGGACCGTTTCAATTTTCGCTTGCTTCAGGTGGTCCAAGACTATTGCTACCACGCCAAAGGGTACTGTCTTGTCCGCTTCCAAGTAAACCGCATCATGCGCGGGATCTTTTAGTTGTTGCAGGGCCTTTGCGCCCAAATCGTGGATATTGACCGCGGTGTTGCCCAAATAAATTAGCTGGGCTCTGTCAATGGTGACAATCACGCGGGCTTCGGGCATGTCGTGGACAGTCTTGGTTTGCGGCAGATCCACATGTATGCCTGATTGGAGTATGGGTGCGGTGATCATGAAAATAATCAGTAGCACCAGGACAACATCAACGAGCGGGACAATATTGATTTCTGAGAGCGACGTTCCGGTTTGTCGTGAAACTTGCGGCATGGTGTTAAAGGCGCCTCAGGCGCTCATTTTCTCGATTTGCGCGGCGACCTCCATGGAGAAGTTATCCATGCGCGCGGCGAGATCTTTGGTCCGGTGCACAAACTGATTGTACGCGATGACGGCAGGGATGGCGGCAAACAATCCTGCAGCAGTGGTGACCAGGGCTTCGGCAATTCCCGGAGCGACGGCCTGAAGGCTTGCTGCGCCGGCGGTGCTGAGGCCTGAGAATGCGTCCATGATTCCGTAGACGGTTCCAAACAGACCAATGAAGGGCGACACAGAAGCGGTCGTGGCCAGCCACGGCATGTATCGCTCCACCCGGCGGACCTGGTCCGCCGAAGCGAGTTGCATGTTGACGATGACTGCCTGCAGGCTCTTGAGCTTCCCGTGGGGATTGCTGCTGGTGAGCTGGCTTTGCAACTCCCGGAACCCGGCGGAGTAAACCGATTCCAGAGGGGAGCGGCCATCGCCAATGCTCTTTGGGTCCGGCAAGCCGCGTCCGGCGCGGAAGACTCTAAGAAATTGGGTGGTTTCGCGCTCAATGCCGCTGAATAAACTCATTTTCTGGAAGATCAAAGCCCAGGAAAAGAGTGAGAAGAAGAACAAGATGAGCAAAATGGTGCGCGCCACCCAACCCGTCTGTTGCAACAATACTGGGAGTTGCCCGTCTAGAATTAGAAATGTAGAAAAAAGCGCAGAAACAGGAATAGTTCCCCCCTCTCGCGTTGCTGAATGCCCCAAAACACCGTAGCACACGCCCAAGGGCTCTTCAAATGTTTCGATGCGAAAATGCGCCTAATTGATGCACTATGCGACACATCCCCAAAACCCCTAAAACGCGGGCGGGAATGAATAAATGTTGACCGGCGAGCGTGGTAAGGCATACAAAGTTGCGGGAGGTTGCGAAAGCCAGTGGCTCAAGAGAAATTGTTTACTCCGCGCGAAGTGGCCCGTGTTCTGGGGATCAGCTACCCCACTGTCAAGCAGTGGATTTACAAGAAAAAGCTGCGCACAGTGAAAACGGTGGGCGGGCACCACCGGGTGCCGGAAGCAGAGATAGACAAGCTCCTTTACAAGGTCCGTGACAAGGGAGATGTGACTCGGAAACGCGTTGATTTCCGGCGAATCAGCGGGCGCAATCAGCTGGTGGGGAGAATCACGGACATCAAGATTTCTGGCTTGCTGGCGCAGGTCACTCTTTCGGTGGCAGGGCAGAAGATTACCTCAATCATTACGGCGGACGCAGTTCGTGAAATGCGGTTGAAACCGGGGCAGACAATTGCTGCTCTCATTAAGTCCACCGAAGTGATGTTGCTACAGGTCTGATTCGATTCATTCGGTTATCTTCCACGCGTAGAAGCCCATCGGAGTCTTTCGTTCTCTTCCTCTTAAGTCGTATAGAATCGATTTGACATATCGGATATAGACGGATATATTCACCACATCATTTTTGCGTGTCAAACCGTTAAGCCGGCAGCTCGCTCCCGGGGGTACTCATGTTTTGCAATTATTTTAAGCTAAGGCTCAGCTTTGTTCTATTTCTGCCGCTTTTCTACCTGTTGTGCGTGCCAACATCGCCTGCTCAGGTGTCGGCAGCCATGGCTGGCGTAGTCACTGACGCATCCGGCTCGGCGGTTCAAGCGGCTTCCGTGACAGCAAAAGACCTGGAGACCTCCGCGGTTCGCCACACCACAACGGATGCTGCGGGGCGATTCGAGCTCCTCGAGTTGGCCGTGGGCGGTTATGAGGTAACAGTAACCAAGGATGGATTTCGGACCATCGTCCGCAGCGGAATAAATCTCGTCGTGGGCCAGGAGGCCCGAATCAATTTCTCGCTCCAAGTCGGAGAAGTCACCCAGCGGGTCACCGTAACGGAAGAGGTTTCCGCTGTTGACCCGTCGACCACGGACATCTCCGGCCTGGTGGGAGAGAAAGAGGTCAAGAACCTTCCGTTAAATGGGCGAAGCTACGATCTACTGACTCTTCTCAACCCCGGCGTGGTGAATTTCACCTGGGAGAAGACCGGCGGGATCGGTATTTCCAATTCGACGACCGCCAACATGTTCTCCGTTTCCGGCAACCGGCCGCAGCAAAACCTCTTTCTCTTGAACGGAATTGAGTTTACCGGCGCGGCCGAAAACAACATGACTCCCGGCGGAGCCAGCGGCCAATTGTTGGGGATCGATGCGGTAAGGGAATTCAACATTCTGCGGGATGACTACGGCGCAGAGTACGGCAAGAAACCCGGCGGCCAGGTCAGCATCGTGACGCAGTCCGGGACGAATCAGTGGCACGGCTCGATTTTTGAATTCTTGCGCAACAGCGCCTTGGACGCGCGCAACTTCTTCGACGCGGGTACTTCGGCTCCCCCCTTTCAGCGGAATCAATTCGGCGGATCGATCGGCGGCCCAGTTCAGAAGGACAGGACATTTGTATTCGCCAACTACGAAGGATTCCGTCAGAGCTTGCACCAGACATCCGTGGCGTTTGTTCCTGATTCCCAGTCCCGGCTGGACGCGGCAGCGAGTGTAAAAAACTTGGGATTGCTGAACTTGTGGCCCATTGCCCCGCCCGGTGCTCCCGATTTCAAGGTTACGGCTGGCGGCGACGGCGTGGCCCAGGTGCTTGGCAGCCCATTGCAATCAATCCGCGAAGATTTCGGAACCGGCCGCGTAGACCACATCTTTTCAAATCGGGATTCCGCTAGCGCGATTTATACGGTTGACGATAGCTTCTCCAACACTGCAACACCCCTCGATCCCTTCAGCACGGATTTGCTGACATTGAGGGAGCAGGTCCTAAGTTTGCAGGAGACGCACATTTTTTCCCCTACTCTGCTGAACACCGCGCGCGTTGGTTATTCTCGCGCTGGATATTTCTTTACCGGCGAACCCAATCCTGGAACTGCGGCGGCTTCGGTGCCGGGCTTTTTGGCGGGGCTCCCCGTGGGCGCAGTGGTGGTTGGCGGCAGCCAGGCTTCCAATCCGCAAGCGCAGTTGGGACTGGCCGGGAGCAACAATGGAAGCAACTTGCGCGTTGCTCGCAATCTCTATTCGTTTGCCGATGATGTTGCGCTTACCAAAGGCCGTCACCAGCTTCGCTTTGGCGCGTGGATTCAACCGTTTCAGTCCAACGAAGTGCTCGCTCTCAGCCAATTTGGCCAGTTGACCTTCACGGGCCTGCCGAATTTTCTGGCGGGAACTGCCAGTTTTTTGTATGACCCCTCACCGACGCCGATGGCCTGGCGTTCATTCTTCGGCGCCTGGTATGCCGAAGACGTAATCCGCGTTCACTCGAATCTCTCTGTCTCACTGGGTTTCCGCGCTGAGTCCAGCTCAGGCTTGAGTGAAGCGCACGGGCTTGCGGCGAATTACACCTTCGGCGCTTCTGGAATCGTATGTGCTTCCAAGCCTGCGTCTACCGTTTGTTTGCCGCAAGTTGGAAATTCTGCCTTCACCGTCAACCGCGCAACATTCCTGCCGCAGCCGAGAGTTGGCATTGCGTGGAGCCCATTTGGTAGGAAGACCGTCATTCGCGGTGGATTCGGGATATATAACGACCTGCAGGACGCGTTGGGTTATCGCCTAGATCAAAATGGCCCGTCAAACCCAACATTCACGATCGGCGCCACAAGCCTCAACAATATCTTCCCTGGAGGCAACCCAATCCAGCGCAGCGCGCCGCCGCCCACCAGTCCGCTTGCGCTGTTGTTGCCGGGTGGCGTTCAGCCCGGCCTTGCAACTCCCACGCTCATCTCTTATTCGCTCAAGATCGAACGGGAGCTTACTCACGACACTTCGCTGACCGTTAGCTACGTCGGCAATCACGGCTACCACGAGATCATTGGACTCGACGCCAATGCACCTGTTCCCGTTGTTTGTCCTGCGGCCCCGTGCCCCGCGGTGTTTCCCTCAACAATAAATCCCGGCACTGCTTTGCCTGTGTTCGGCGCACTGGCTGGGCAACCTGTGCCCGCGGGCACACTTTTCAATCCCACCAGCACGAAGCCAAACACTTCGCTTGCCAACACTTGGACCTGGTTCTCCCAGGGCACGAGTTACTACAATGCGTTTCAAGTAGATCTGAATCACCGCTTCAGCCAGGGGTTTTCAATTCGAGGCGTGTACACATGGTCAAAGACCTTGGACGACGGCGATTCGCTCAATGCTACAGCGGCGAACAATGCCGTGGCTCTGCTTTCGGACCCCTACAATCCGCGCGTGGATTGGGGCTTGGCTACGTTTGACGTCCGGCATGCCGCCGGAATTAACGGAAGCTATGAATTGCCGGTGGGCCATGGGAAGCACTTCCTGGGCGGTCTGAACGGGTTCGCGAACGCAATTTTGGGCGGCTGGACATTGAATTCGATCGTCACCGTGCAGTCGGGATTTCCATTTACCCCGCAGCTCAGCTACAACCCGGCGAATAATGGCGACTCCCGCAATCCAGTGCGGCCATTCCTGAACCCGGCGTTCACCGGTCCAGTGGTCTTGGGTCAGCCGGGCGAGTGGTTTAATCCCGCTGCGTTCATTGCGCCACCGAGCAACAGCAACTTCTACGGCAATCTGGGGAGGGATAGTTTCATTGGCCCGGGCCTGGCGACCTGGGATTTTTCCACGTTCAAGGAGACGCGATTGAGTGAGGGCATGAGGCTTCAGTTCCGGGCGGAATTTTTCAATATCTTGAATCACGCCAATTTCAATACACCGAGTCTCATCACCGATGTTTTGCAAGCTCCTCCGAACCCGACCTTCCCGGAACAATCTCCCACCGCCGGCCAAATCACAAGCACGTCCACTACCTCCAGGCAGATACAATTTGGCCTGAAGCTGCTCTGGTGAATGGGAAGCAACGAATCCAATTGATGTTGTGAGTAGGAGCTCACTCAATTCATCGCACGCGGCTGAATCAATCCGGCCAAATAATTCGGCTTGCCTTCATCACTCACCAGATGCGGATATCGCGAGCCGCCTCGAAAGACGATCGTGCAGGCCCTAAAGTAATCGTTGTCCACCACAAGAAGCGTGATACCAGCATCATGCGACTGTACAGTTGCAAAGCAAAAAGGCGACCTCAAAGTGAGATTGGGCCAAAATCTCGGCGACTTTGCTGTGCTAAGATAATCTCTCAACACCTTGAGTGCGTCGATGAATTCGCGAGTTGATGTTCGGCTGGAAGCACTGACTGCCAAGCCTGGGCTACAGGCGCATTCACTTTTGCCCGACAACCGAACTGGTCGTACGTTCTATCTGGAAACTTTCGGGTGCCAGATGAATGACCACGACTCCGAGAAAGTCGCCGGAGTCCTTTTGGAGCGCGGTTACCGCCAAGTGGAGAGTCCCGATGCAGCCGGGCTGGTGCTCTACAACACCTGCAGCATCCGGGAAAAGGCCGCGCACAAGGTGTTCTCGCGACTGGGACTTTATCGTGACGCGAATGAAGGCAAGGTTATCGGCGTGCTAGGCTGCGTGGCGCAGCAGGAAGGCGAAGTGATCTTCGACCGGGCGCCGTGGGTGAGCCTGGTATGTGGATCGGCCAGTTATCAGAAATTGCCGGACTTGATCGGCAGGCTGGAAGCAGGTGAAAGACGTGTCACCGGTCTCGACAAAGACACCGACGAAACTTTTGAGACCGAGATGACCCGGCGCGACCATCCCTTCCGCGCCTACATCACAATCATCGAAGGCTGCGACAAGGCTTGCACCTATTGCGTTGTTCCGTTCACGCGCGGCCCGGAGCGCAGCCGCGCCAGCGAAAATGTTCTGATGGAAGCGCGGCGACTTGCGGACTCAGGGTACAGTGAAATCCAGTTGCTCGGTCAAACCGTCAATTCCTATCGGGATCCATCACCGCGGCGCATGAGCTTCAGCGAATTGCTTACTGCTGTGGCGGAGACCTCGGGAATTCGCCGGGTGCGATTCACGACTTCGCTTCCCAGCGATTTTGGGGCCGACATTGTGCAGGCCATCGATGCGCATCCCGGGATTTGCGACCATGTACATTTGCCTGTGCAGTCCGGGTCAACGCGTATTTTGCGCGCAATGAAGCGCACTTATACACGGGATCAATATCTGGAGCGCATTCAAATGATTCGCGGGGCGCGTCGCCCCATCAGCGTCACATCGGACATCATTGTTGGTTTTCCAGGCGAGACGGAACAGGATTTCGCCGACACGCTGAGCTTGCTTGACGCCGCGCAATACGACAGCATTTTTTCATTCAAATATTCGCCACGGCCCAACACGGCCGCGCAACACATGACCGGCGCAATCCCGGAAGAAGAGCAGGGAAGGCGGCTTGCAATTGTCCAGGAGCATCAGCGCCGAATTCAATCCGCGCGCAATGAATCCATGATAGGCCAGACGGTGGAGATCCTAGTGGACGGGCAGTCCAGGCGCGATGGCCAGTGGGCAGGTCGCACATCAAGCAATCGCATTGTAAATTTCACTTCGCTGCGCTCCGGGCTTCTGGGACAATATCATCTAGTTCAAGTCACGGGCGCTGGCCCGAACAGCGTGGTGGGCCATCACGTAATTTAGGCTTGCGGTCACCTTACTCGGGAGGCCATCATGGAAGTCGAAATGAAAATTCGCGGCTTGATGATGGATCCTTCAACGAACACTCCTATCGTGGTCCTGAAAGATTCGCAGGGGTCCGCCATTCTCCCCATCTGGGTGGGGATTTATGAGGCCAATGCAATCGCTCTGGAAATCGAGAAAGTGCAGACGCCACGCCCCATGACGCACGACCTGTTGAAGAACGTCCTTCTGGGGCTAAACGTTCGCGTTCAAAAGGTGGTCGTGAACGAATTGCGCGATGATACTTTCTTTGCACTGATCTGGGTGGAACGCGATGGCCAGACGATGTCCATTGATTCGCGGCCCAGTGATGCACTGGCACTTGCGTTGCGCGTGGATTGTCCGATTTTCGTGGAAGAACAGGTCCTGAAGAACTCAAAAGTTTCCAGCACCATCTCCGAACGTAACACCAGCGAAGAGTTGCGCAAGTGGCTTGAAAATCTCTCCGACGAAGACCTCGGCCGCTACAAGATGTGATGGCCTGCCCTCTCTCATTTTCTCTACTTTGAATAATCTAGTCTTTGAAGCTCGCCTCGTTGATCGCGATTATTCGTGCCGGACCGCGACCGCACTTCTTCTTTCGCCGAGGGCGGCGGCTTTCTTCCGGCATAGACCGGTCGAGGTTTCGATTCATTTTTCGCTTGCACGAAACGCCTCGGGTAGGTAAATTGTGACTACCCGTTAGGGTCAAGCCGGGAGATGCGACTACATATAGTTGTGCGGTTGCTGCTTGCCCACTAACAGGCAAAGAAGAGTATTCTGAGAATCCACGGAGACATTTCGGGGAGAAGATCCAGCCCATTAGCCTGCTCCTGCGCGGGCTCACTATGACCGCCATCCTGACGATTGCGAACCAGAAGGGCGGAGTCGGCAAGACCACCACGGCAATCAATTTGGCCGCGGCAATCGCCCTTCGCCAAAAGCGCACCTTGCTGATTGATCTCGATCCTCAATCCAATTCGACCATTGCTTTCTTTGAATCGCGGGACATTCCCATCTCCATGTTTGAGGTTTTCACCGACAATCGTGTAGACCTCGCCAGTGTCATCAAGCCCACTAAGGATCCGATGCTGTCGGTTGCGCCCGCGAGGCTCGCGCTTGCCAAACTCGAGCAGCAACTTGCGGGCCAATTCGACGCGCCTTATAAATTGAAGGATTCCCTTGCGCCCATCCTGAAGGATTACGAGTACGTGATCATTGACACCCCGCCCGCACTCGGCATTTTGACCGTGAATTCGATGGTGGCTTCGTCCCACTTACTGGTGCCGATCCAGGCCGCATACTTTGCGATTGAGGGCACCGACGATTTGCTGGAGACGTATGAACGCATTCGCGCCCGGCCCAACCCTGCGCTAAAGGTTTTGGGAGTGGTCATCACTCTATTTGATAAGCGCACCAATATTTCGCGCGACACGGATGAGCAGATACGTTCCGTGTTCGGCTCGGTGCTCTTCAAGACGCGCATCTCTAAAAACGTGCGTCTAGAAGAAAGCCCCGCCTATAAAGAAACTATTTTCAGCTTTGCCCCGAAATCACCGGGCGCGCTCGAATATCGCAAGCTGGCCTTGGAGGTCATCCAACGTGTCGAAGAGGATCGGATTGCCCGTCACTCTCAAGATGCGGCATGACGCGCATTACGTCGAACAACTAACAACTTTTAGCGGCGCAGCAATCGGGCGGATGATTCCGGTGGATAAGATTCGCCCGAATCCGGATCAGCCCCGCAAGATGCTGGGCGATTTGAGCGAGCTAATTGAATCTGTCAAGCAGAAGGGCGTGCTTGAACCGCTGCTGGTGCGCTATGTTCCTCGCGAGGATTCCTACCACATTATTTCCGGCGAGCGGCGTTACCATGCTTCTCGCGCGGCTGGCTTGCGTGAAGTGCCCTGCATCGAGAAAATTGCCGATGATGCGGAAACACTGGAATTGGCGCTCATCGAGAATATTCAACGCAAGGATTTGACCCCCTTTGAGGAAGCCGACGGTCTTTATCGGCTTGCCGAGAGTTTCGATTACACTCACGATGACATCGCCAAGAAAATTGGCCGCGCGCGGTCATCCGTCACCGAAACGCTCTCGCTGCGGAATATTCCGGACGCCATCCGGAAGCGCTGCGTTGACCGCGGCATCGTCTCCAAATCGCTGCTGTTGCAGGTGGCTCGTCAGCCAAACGAGAAGAAGATGCTTGAGGCGGTACAGCGTATCATTCAAGGCGGCCTCACGCGTGATGAAGCTCGTCGTGAACGGCGCGAGGAAAGCGAGATTGGCCCCCGCCCACAACCGTTTATCTTCAACTACGAACCGGAAAGCGGCGCATTCCGCATTCGTATTCAATTTCGCAAGAGCCACGTTTCCCGCGAGGAACTCGCATCCTCGCTTCGCGCGGTACTTGCTGAAGTGGAAGAGACGCACATTGGCGCCGGCCCAGCCGTCGCCTGATTTGCGTCTGCATTCTTGGCTTTTGTGCTTTTTGCCCGGGCGATTGTCCATTTGCGACGGCGTCGAAATGATCCCCCCTTAAATTCAAATTCATGCTTGACCTTTCCCCTCAACAGATAACGATCCTCGAGCGCATAGCCAGGAGTGGATTTACGATTGTTGCGTTTCCTCTGTATGCTTCCTCGGCCGGGGTGCGTCGGGGTAATTGCGCCGCATTACTGGCTCCGGTCCCACAGGGCGGTATGCGGTTCTTCGGGGAGCCTTGCTGGATGGTGGGTGACAACTTGAGTGTCCGTGTGCGCAGGGATTCGCGCGACCTTTTTGTCTGGAAGAAGCAGGAAGTCGAAGCGACGGCGGAACGATTGGCCGCGCTTGCTGATTTTCGCCGCGATTTGGAGAAGTTACTTGCGCCTCTTACGTGAGGAAGGGAATTGAAGATCGAACTCACCAGCGATGAATTGATTCTTGCGATCGTCGCAGTCGTACGCGCCGTCAATCCCACGATGCTGATTGCCGATGGCGAGGGATTCACGCTGGATTTCACTCCTCTTATTGGCAAGGAATCGCTCACCCCCGACGAACAGTTGCTGGTCAAATTGCGGAGCGCAGCGGAAGCAGAATCAGGGTCATTTGAATTGAACGCAGAAGAGGCATCTCGCGTCGCCTCAACTCTCGAACGTTTAGAGTCGCTCCAGGCATGGCCCGCGGATGTCCTGACCATGAGTCGGGCTATCCGCGCGCGGCTCGCATCATCCGTTTGAATCGCGATCGCCAATCGCAGTCGAGAGCGCCTATTTGCATTCAGTCTAACCTTCGTAGGAAACTCAACCCATGAGCTCGTCTTACGATCTGATTTGCATTGGCGCCGGTCCAACGGGGCTGGCCAGCGCCATCGAGGCAAAACGCGCGGGGATGCGCCCTCTGGTGATTGACAAGGGCTGCCTGTGCAATTCTCTTTTTCATTACCCGGTCAATATGACTTTCTTTACCACTCCGGAATTGCTGGAAATTGGCGACTTGCCGATGACCTGCGCGACCGAAAAGCCCACCCGTGTCGATGCTTTAAAGTATTACCGCAAGACGACGGAGCACTATCAACTTGATTTGCGGCTTTTTGAGACGGTTGAAAGGGTCGAAGGCCACGATGGCAGTTTTGTCCTCCACACTCGTGACGGCGGCGGCTCGCGGGGCACGTATCACACGCGGAATATCGTCGTCGCCACTGGCTATTACGATCTTCCGAATCGACTCGGTGTCCCTGGTGAGGATCTGCCGCACGTCTCCCATTACTACACCGAAGCGCACAGCTTTTGGGATCAGGAGGTAGTGGTTATCGGTGGGAAAAACTCCGCTGCGGAGGCCGCTCTAGAACTCTTCCGAAGCGGTGCGCGCGTCACGCTCGTCCATCGGCGCGCTGAACTCGGTATGAACATCAAATATTGGGTTCGACCGGATATCGAAAACCGGGTTCGCGCTAATCAAGTGCACGGGTTGTTTGAAACCCACGTAATTCGCTTTGAGCCGGGGTGCGTCTGGATTCGCGGAAAGGACGGAGACCGGGCGCTTCCAGCCCGACAGGTTTTCGCAATGACCGGATATCATCCCGATTTCGATTTTTTGCGCCGGCTTGGGATCTCGCTGGATGCTCAAACGAATAAACCTTCAATCAATTCAGAAACTCTTGAAAGCAATGTCCCGGGGATCTATCTCGCTGGGGTAGTGATCGGTGGAAATGCCACCAGCGAAATATTTATCGAAAATGGGCGATTTCACGGAAAACAAATTGCTTCGGCTCTCGCCGGGAAAGTATCTGATTTAAGATCTCACCGATCCTCCCAATAACGAATGCCTCGCCCAAGATTCCAAATCCCCCAGATTCAATTTGCCGCGATTTGCCAATCTTCGATCAGCTAATTGCCGGCGGGAGAAGGCGAGGGTGTCTGCGCCGGTTTAGTTTCCTTAGTGATGTCAAACTCATCTACAATCTGGCCGGAGATATTTTTGAAGTAGCCGTGTGCTTTATTCGGGTTACCATCCACATTGAACGTAATGAACAGAGCCCCGAACTGCGCATGCTGGTTTGAAGTATAGATTTTCGCCCATTCCCCTTTGCAGCCGTAGGGAGCGGTGGTTGGCAGGCACCGTCTCTGGATGCGAATGCTCTCTCCTCCGAGACCTGAAACGAACACAAAGGTTCTTCCGGGCGAGACGGTCAGGCGATTGGGGTCAGGTGAATCCGGATCCGCAATTTGATTCTGAATACTGAGAAGCGTCTTGGTGCGCTCGTAGCTGTGTTCGTGACCCGTCGCAATAATGGCCCCAGCGTTTTTGCATGCCTCATAGACCCCCCAACCCATTTCGTCGGTTTTGCCCCCAACCTGCATCGCCGTCATGTTCTTGTGCCAACTGCAGATTTTCCAGATGTGGTCGTCTGCGTTGAGTTGGGATTGAATATAAGGGGCGTAGGTGCGATCTCCTATTCTCTCCTGTCCCACAAAAACAACCTTAAGTCCCTTGAATTCTATCGAGTACATTTCATGGTTCAGGTCTGGGGGATCGGGTGTCACCCCAATTCGTGCCATGCGATCCTTAAGGAACTGAGCGTAGGAGGGGTGGACGGTGGTCGGCCAGCTCCTTGCATCATGATTACCAACAGACGCGAAATACGGAAAGTTCGGCCCCAATACCCCGTCAACCGAGGTCCAAAATCCTGCGGGGTCGTTCGCATAGTCGAAGTCACCTTGATGCAACACGGCCTGTGCGCTCTCAGACTTGATGAGCTTCAAAACCGCTTGCTGATTTGACCCTTTCCCGGTGTCACCAATGAATGCGATCTTTAAGTTGGGCGCAGTCGCAATCGAACCGCTGGGCCGTAAGGAGCTGGGCCGCGTTAAGTTGACCGCTCCGAAATTCGATTTACTCGCGACGTTCTCAATTCTTAGGCCGGAAAACCTCCGAGCTTGCGGCAGCAGCGCGATAACACTAATCACCGCCAGCGAAATACCCCGCATAGTTTTCCCCATCGCCAGTCCTCCCAATAAATCCAAATGCCCGGGCCAGAATTTGTTTTTGCAACGAATTATAGAATAGCAGAACTGCTTCGATGGATTCTCACTCGGTCAGATTTGATCGCGACGCTGAATATTTCGGATTCACAAATATCGCCGGAGCAGAAAGAATGTGAACAGCGTTGCGCTAATGCCGTCAAGGAGCGAGATAATGCTACAAAATGTTTCTGACAGCCGAAAAAAATTGAAATTCGTGCTCAGAGTCGAGAGCTGAGAAGTATGGTAGGCCTAGTACTCTCAAACCGCATTTTTACCTGATATTTATATTGACTTAATTTTTCGCATCGAGCACTATGCGCGACCATGGGTGTTTCCCATGGAAGCTGTCTGCACGATTAACCCGGCCTCGTGCGGCACGGTATTTCAATGGCGTGTATTTCACCGAAATTGTTGTAATTCAATTATCGGCGCCTAGAAGATCTCGCAGCAGCTATCCACCCAATTTAAGCAAAGGTTGTTCTCTGTCTTGATGGACTCGTGCCGCCGATGCGGGCGTTTTAAGTTGCGGGAGGGATACTGTGAAAAAATGCGGGCTCTGTTTCGCGGCGTTAGCTGCGCTTGTTCTTCTACCGGGCAATGTTCTCTGCCAGTCAATTCCAGTGACGGGATCGGTCCCCGTCATCGAAGCCGATTCTGCGCCTTCGACCACAAACGTTTCTGGTGCCGTTCGAACGACCCTTGACGCTCCCGTCCCCGGAGCGACCGTACACATCGTCCATCTTCCTACGGGTCACTCCTGGGTCGGCTGGACCGATGACGACGGGAATTTCTCCTTTCGAGGATTGCCTGTCGGCCGCTACCGCCTGGAAGTTCGGCAGCTGGGCTTCAGCAAGAGTCAGACAGAAATGGATTTTGCAGGTGGCGCCAATGTACCGGCGAAGTTCACGCTCCACGTTGGGACTTCCCCTTCAGTTGAGGAAATAACGAAATCTTCAGCGGATGCAAAGCCTCCGCTCGCCGGCGCGCCGCCACCTGACAAATCCACGGAGAGCACGGCGGAAAATAAAACCGCCGCAGAATCCACGCCCCCGGCAGCAAATGCCAAAGGCGCGGAGGCTGCGCATGACGCAGTTGTCGCGACGAATCCGGCAAATGCCACAAAGAGCGCAAAGAATTCCAAGAAGAACAAGAAAGTCGAGACGCTCGACGCTTCTGCCGCGGTCCCCGGTGGAAGCGACATTTCCTCGACTTTAGGTGACGCCTCATCCTCGGATGCGGTCTCCATAAGTGGAACCGTGAATAGGGCCGCTACCCTTGGTGGCACCGGTAGTTTCAGCAGCGCCGTCGTTTTCGCAGCGACCTCGAACTCGAACGGTGCTCCCACCTCCAGTGTGGGGAACTTCCCGCTTCCCGGACAGAGTGGAGGCGAAACCGCGGCTAGCCCCAAGGCAAGCAAAGTCGGGGGCTCGAAGAAATCCAAGAAATCAAAGCAGGCCCAGAGTACCGGTGATGCCACCGAATTTGGCCAAGGTATCGAAGACCTGTGGACGCAAAAAACCGTTTCCAACCTCTCCGCGAATCAGGTGCACCTAAGCCTCACCAATCGCTACGACAATGGAGTTTGGGATGCGCACCCGTATTCATTGGTCGGCATACCTTCGGTCCCATTTCCCAGTTTCGGGGACGTATTTAGCTTGAGGCTCGGCGGGCCACTCGTCATCCCGCACGTGTATAACGGCCGCCAGCGAACTTTCTTTTTCCTAAGCACTCAACTCAATCGTGCCATGCAGCTCTGGGATACCTTCTCCTCCGTTCCAACCTTGGCTGAACGAAATGGGGATTTTTCGGCACGCGGCGTGTTGTTGTACGACCCGGCGTCCAGCATGACGGGGCCGCGAACGCTTCTTGGGACTTCGATTCCACAAAACCGGATCGACAAGAATGCCGAAGCCATGCTCGCCTATTTTCCCCTGCCCAACTTGCCCGGGTTCGTGGACAACTTTCATCTCCAGGCCCAGTTGCCTCTAGACAATAATCTGGTGAGCTTCAGAGTCCTGCATGAGATTTCTTCAAGATTTAGTGCCTCGGCCCACTACAGTGCCGCCATTACGAATCAAGACAATCTGCGGAACTTTCCACAGTTGACCAACACTTCGACGGGACTCGCCCAGGGGGTCACGCTTAGTTTGAATCAAAACTGGTCTCCCCGGCTGAGCAACTCGACAAAGGTTTATTGGACTCGCAACTCGTTGGACAACATTAACGGGTTCGCATTTAATAATAACCTTGCAAACCAACTGGGGATTCAAGGTGTTTCCCAGGCCCCGGTTGACTGGGGACTGCCGTTTTCGCATTTCACCAACTACAATGAACTCCACGACCTCGCGCCATCCCTGCAAAAAAACCAGACCCTTCGTGTTACGGACAATTTAACTTACGTTCTTCCGAAACATACCATCCAGCTCGGCGGTGAGGTTCGCTGGATCGACATCAATGCGGATGCCAATCCTGCCCCTCGTGGCGAGTTCGAATTTACCGGAATTATGACCAGTCAACTGGATGCGAATGGTATCCCGGTTGACGGCACAGGATACGATCTTGCCGACTTCCTTCTCGGCTTGCCCCAAACCGCGAACTTGGGCTACGCACTGGGTGGTACTTATACCTACCTTCGCAGCAATGCGTACAACGTCTACGCGCAGGATGACTGGCGAATTCGTCCAAGCTTCTCGATTAATTTTGGTGTCCGGTACGAAATTCAGACTGCCCCAATTGAGAAGTTCAACCGCATGGCTGATCTCGTAATAAACAACAGCATTACCGCTGTGGAAAACGTTTTGCCGGGGCAAGTAAATCCTTTCACTGGCCAAACCATGCCGCGTTCGCTGGTCAACACCAGCCCAAATAACTGGGGTCCGCGGCTTGGAATTGCCTGGCGGCCAAACATCAAGTTTCCACTCGTACTTCGTGCCGGATACGGGATCTTTTACAACGAGTCAATTTATAACCAGCTTGCCAATTCGATGGCGCTTCAGCCTCCTTTCGCCAACGCACAAACCTGGGAGACTTCTACCGCCAAGGTCCTAACCATCGAAAATAGCTTTACGACTCCCGGATCCGGGTTCTTTACTAACACCGTGGCTGTGGACCCGAATTACCATGTAGGCTCCGCCCAACTCTGGAACGTTTCCCTGGAATCACAAGTCAAACCAAACCTGCTGATAGAGGTGAACTATAACGGAACGAAGGGCACGCACCTCGACATGCTGCATGCCCCTAACCGCGCGCCGAACGGCAGCCCCTTTACCACGGAACTGGATCGCCGCATCCCCAATGCACCAGGGTTTATTTACGATACCTCCGGTGCTTCCTCCATCTATCAGGGTGTGCAATTGATTGTTCGCCGGCAAGCATCGCATGGCCTGATTATCCAGGGGAACTATTCGTATTCAAAATCCTTGGATAACGCCAGCTCGATAATCCTCGGCGTGCCCATGGTTGTCCAGGACGAAAATAATCTGGCCGCCGAATGGGGACACTCCGATTTCGACGTTCGCCACCAGTTTGGTAACACGCTTTCCTATGACGTTCCGTTCGGGCCCTCCAGGCGGTGGTTGCACGATGGCTGGATATGCCAAATCCTCCGTGATTTTAAATTGAGCGAAGTGACCACCATTACGTCCGGGACGCCGTTTACGGCCCGCGTCTTGGGCAATGTCGCGGATAACACAGGAACGGGCGTGGAACTGTCTCAACGCGCCGATCAGGTTGGGAATCCTTGGTTGCCGGCAAGTCAGCGCACGCCGTTGCGGTACTTTAATACTGCCGCGTTTGTCGTCCCTGCTTCCGGACTGTTTGGAGATGCTCCCAGAAATACGATTCCTGGACCGGGTGTGTCGAATGTTGATTTCTCGATCGCGAGGAAATTCAAGTTTGGTGAGGGGGCGCGGCGCGAGCTCGAACTTCGATGGGAAATCAGAAATGTTTTCAACACGCCGGCTTTCCAGGGTCTGGATAACGTCGTGAATTCCGACACTTACGGGAGTGTACAGAGGGTTGCCCCTATGCGCTCCATGGATTTCTACATCAAGGTGAATTTCTAATGCGAAAACTACTTGGCGTTATCTCCATCATCGTTCTAACTGTTGCTGTCGGTTTCGGGCAACAGAGCCAGGCTCCGCCCGTCAGCCTTCAAAATCCGCCACTGCCACCTCCTACGGCTAACCAAAATTCTCAGAACCCGCCGAGAGGAAAGATCAGTGTGACCGTAAACCTGGTATTAGTCGATGCCCGTGTCACGGATCGCAATGGCAAGCCGATTCGCGGCCTGAAGCCCGAACAATTCACAGTCCTTGAAAACGACAAACCTCAGCGCATTTCGTCATTCGAATACTTCGACGCCTCCGCAACCGAGACTGCAAGCGCGGGGGAGCACAAACAGCTGATCCTCCCGCTTTCGGGGCTTAAGCCAACGCAAGATGTTCAACGGGAGCTCCCAAAGCGCCGGCTCATCGTGCTTTTTTATGACCTTACCTCGATGCAGCCGGATCAACTACTCCGGGCCGTAAGCTCTGGCGAGGAGTTTTTGCAGGAGCAACTCTCCCCGGCCGATCTGGTTTCCGTCGTAACGTTCGGAAATCAATTAAGTGTTCTGACCAGTTTCATCGACAACCGGGCCACATTGTTACGCGCCGTTCGCAGCATCCGCCTTGGCAAGGATGCGGAGCTGGCGACCTTGGACAATGCGGCTACTGTCGCAGGCCAAGTCTCCGCTCGCGAGGATACCAGCGCTGCATTTGAGTCGGATGAAACGGAGTTCAACATCTTCAATACCGACCGAAAGCTGATGGCGCTGGAATCACTCGCCCAGCTACTGCGCGAGATCCCAGGCAAGAAATCGGTAATTCACTACACCGGTGGAATTTCGCAAACCGGCGAAGAAAACCGCTCACAGCTTATCGCCACTACGGACGCATCGAACCGGTCCAACGTATCGATTTACACGGTGGATATGCGCGGACTATACGCGACGATCCCCGGAGGTGATGCGTCCATAGGTGCACCCCAAAAAATTGAACTCTACAACGGCGCCGCGGTCCTCCACCAGACAGAGATGCGCCATCTTTCCCGCGATACCCTGGTTACCCTGGCGGTCGATACCGGCGGGAAAGCCTTTTTCGATCGGGGCGATTTCCACGAAGTCTATCAAACGGTCCAGGATGAAGGCACCGGCTACTATCTTTTGGGCTACTACAGCACGGATCCCAAAACAGATGGAAGGTGGCGCCGGTCCTTGGTGAAGGTGAACGTGCCAGGGGCGCACGTGCAATCCCGCCAAGGGTATTACGCGGATCGGGATACCCGGCTCGCAACCGCCAAGGACCGTCAAGAGCAACTGGGTGTGGCGATGCGGAGCGAATCGCCGAGAGTGGAATTGCCCGTTGCGCTTTCTACCTCGTACTTCAGGTTGAGCGATCGTGAATACTTCGTGCCGCTGGACGCCAAGCTGGACTCCAGCGCGCTGGAATGGGCGGAAAAGAAGGGCAACCGCGAAGCCCAATTCCAGTTCGCCGCCGAGGTTCGCGATGAAAAAACTCACAAAATCGTTTCGGCATTACAGGATTCGATTACTGTCAACTTGGCGGACGACCGCTTCAAGCAAGTCCAACGCCGCCCACTGGTTTATCAGGGTGGCGTGATCCTTCCGCCGGGCCAATACCGGCTTAAGTTCCTGGCACGGGAGGACAGTTCAGGCCGAATCGGAACATTCGAAGAGGATTTGA
>Ga0209167_10000302_pt1 | contig 41514 bp, 42 predicted proteins | sample Coa_R1_9_FD_187154 | JGI IMG/M metagenome (GOLD analysis project Ga0209167, IMG submission 187154) | Surface soil microbial communities from Centralia Pennsylvania, which are recovering from an underground coalmine fire - Coalmine... | ecosystem: Environmental > Terrestrial > Soil >...
CCAAGCGCCTTGAGCTTGCAACCGGACAGTCCTGATTGCTCTTCGCGTCGCCCTCGACTCTGTAGTCCACCCGGCATAGTAGGGGAGAGCCCTTTGCCCCTGCGCCACTGCTTGTCATAAGATTCCCGCATGTCGCCTACCTCAACCTCCTCCACCGAATCCTCCCTCGCCCCCTACGCCATGCACGTCTCCCAGTCCCGCGGTCGCCGCTACCCCGAGCCCGACCATCCCTACCGCACCGCCTATGCCCGCGACCGCGATCGGGTCATCCACTCGCGTGCCTTTCGCCGCCTGGAAGCGAAAACTCAGGTCTTCACCACTCGCTACTCCGACCATTTCCGCAACCGTCTCACCCACACTCTTGAGGTTGCGCAAATCGCCCGCACCGTCGCCGGAGCCCTTGCTCTCAACTCCGATCTCGCCGAAGCCCTCGCGCTCGTCCATGACATCGGCCATCCGCCTTTCGGCCACGCCGGCGAACACATGCTTGACGATCTCCTCCGCCCCTACGGCGCACGCTTTGACCACAACCTCCACGCGCTCCACATTGTGGAGCAGTTCGAGCAGCGCTATCTCGCTTTCCCCGGCCTCAATCTCACCTTTGAAGTCCGCGAAGGCATCATCAAGCACTCCCGCGATTACTCCGCCGCCGAATATCCCGAACTCGCCGAATATCTACTCGACCAGCGCCCTCCTCTCGAATCGCAGCTTATCGACCTCGTTGACGAAATCGCCTACAACACCGCCGACATTGACGACGGCTTGGAAGCCGGCCTCCTCACGATCGACCAGATCCTGGCCGGCAACCCGCTCTTCGCCGGCTTCTATCGCAAACTCGACGCCGCGCATCCTCATGCGCGGCCCCAGCTGAAATTCAACGAAGCCCTTAAGCGCGTCCTCGATTTTCTCGCCACTGACCTCATTGAGACCACTCGCCAAAACATTGCCTCCTCCGGAGTCAACTCTGTCGAGGATATTCGCCGTCAGCCCGCTTTAGCAGGCTTTCCCGCCGCACCTCGCGGGCTGGATCCTTCCTCGGGTGTAGTCGTCGCCCGTATGGCCGCCTTCGGCAGCGCAGCGAATGGCGCCATCCATCAATCGAAAGCCTTTCTCTTCACTGCGCTTTACAACCACCCCTCCGTCGTCGAAGACCGCGACCGCGGCGTCTCCTCCCTTGCCGATCTTTTCCGTCACTACATGTCCCACCCCGAATCGCTTCCCCCCTTCTATTTCGAGGAGGCCACCCGCTCACCGAACGAAGTCATTCGCGCCCGCGTAGTCAGCGACTACATCGCTGGCATGACCGACCATTTCCTACTCCGCACACACGGCGACCTCCTAGGCATCTAAATCCGGCCCCTTTGGAGCCCCTCCCAACTTCGTATGGCCGCAGCCCTTGACTTTCATTTCTTCCAGCGGGCCTTCCTCGGTGAAATCGTCCCCATCGGCCGGTTTCCCATTTTGGAACTCGCGTGCCCGGCACTTATCTTCGAGATTGTCCACTATTGAACAGACGCGCCACGCCCCAACCATTATTCTCAGTCGGCTAGATTCCATTTTGGGAATACTCTCTGGCATTATTAACCCTCGGCACCGCAATCAACGCCGACCTTCGGCCACCCAATCCGCCGGGAGACTCGAGATGCAAACCATGTATGAATCTTGGATAAATAAGCCCGTAGTCTTGCAAGTAGTGATCGCAGACGTGCTCGTTGACCTCCGTGGCACGCTCGCCGGCGAATCCGCCACCACCATCCGCCTCCGCATCGACGGCCACTGGGATTTCGATGTCTCGAAAGACGTTATCGTCTCCGTCGAGCACGATTTTCCCCACTATTCTGGCCAAGTTCTCGCGCCCGCTTATCATTGACATCGACGTTTTCTGCGTTAAACTTCCGACAATATACTGCATCCTTGATTCCAAGTTACGAACCGTACTTTTTCCATCGGAGGAAGATATGCGGCCCTCGCTATTTGTCACCATTGGAGGAAGGGAGACCATCCTGGCCGCGGTCACTGCCTTCTACCGCAGAGTCCTTGCCGATCCCGAGCTTGGCCCCTTCTTCAAGAATGCGGACGCGGCTAATTTAGCAGCTCGTCAAAGCATGTTCCTTACTATGCTCCTCGGCGGAGGTCACCCCGATGCCGCAGGCATCATTAGCTCCGCCCACGCCCCCTCGCGAGCCATCGGTCTCAACGACTCCCATTTCAATTCTTTCCTCAACCACCTTCGCGACGCCCTGGCCGAAGTTGGTGTTTCACCCGAATCTGTGGAGGAAATCCTCGCGTTACTCGAGCGCTCCCGCGGCCCCGTCCTCGGCTCCTGACATTTGACGTACAATCCCCCCATGTCCATCCGCATCTGCGTCGCGGGAGCTACGGGCTGGGCCGGCAGCGCCCTGGTCAAGGCCATACTTGCCTCTCCGGACTTCATTTTCACCGGCGGCATCGCCCGCAAATCCGCTGGTCAGGACATTGGCACTGTCCTTGGTCTTAATCCGGCCGGGGTCCGCGTCGCTTCCACACTCAAAGAAGCTCTTGCTCAGCCCGCCGATGTTTTGGTTGATTACACTAAGCCCGATTCCGTCAAGGCCCGCACACTCGAAGCTCTAAGCAACGGGCTTCGCGTGGTGATCGGCACCTCAGGATTATCAGCCGAGGATTACAAGGAGATTGATCGCCAGGCGCAGGAAAAAAATCTAGGCGTCATCGCTGCGGGAAATTTCTCCATTACCGCGGCGCTGGCCAAACACTTTGCGCTGTTTGCCGCGCGCCACATCCCCTCATGGGAAATCATCGATTACGCCCAAGCCGACAAGCCCGACGCCCCCAGCGGCACCGTCCGCGAGCTAGCCGAGGAATTGGCCAACGTGGCAAAGAATCAAATCGCCAGGCCCATCGATCAGACCCTCGGCAACAAGGAAACGCGTGGGGGAATCATCGCCGGCACTCCCGTCCACTCCGTTCGCCTGCGCAGTTTCGTAATCTCATTTGAAGCCATCTTCGGCCTGCCGGATGAGCGCCTTACCATTCGCCACGATTCCGGCTCCGGCGCCCAGCCCTACGTAGCCGGCACGCTACTCGCCGTCCGCCACGTCATGCAGATTAAGGGTTTGGTCCGAGGCCTCGATCGCCTCTTGTTTGCACGGGAAGGTTCGGGATCAGGTATGCCTTAATGATTTTCGATTTGAAGCGGCAGGGCCATTCACCATTTCGCAAATGGCGAACACTGCGGATCGCTTTTCAGTGTTTGTCCGCGGTGTAATTCGGAATATTGGGTGTGAACTTCCGCATGACGAATTCTTCGATCAAATTGGCGGCGGCAGAGGCGCCAATGCCAATCAGCCCATTTTCTATGGTCAGCGTCGCTCCCTCGCGATTTTTCGCCGGATAGTAGAGATTGGAGATGCCGCCCGCGGCCATGTTTCCAATGATATTCGAGTAGTTTGGCTGCCAGCGCATATTGTCGCCCTTGCAGATCACTGAATTGGCCAGCGCATACAAAATCCGCGATCCCTTGCTGCCGCTCCCCTTGTAGAAATAACGCGGATCTTGTTTCAGCAGCGATGGCAGCACGGCGCTTCCCAGGAATGTGCCTATCGCCGTGTCCGCGTAGGTCGCGCCGAAGCGCTTGCCATAACCTTGGGCGCCCTGGCCGTATCCGCTGAAATTGTTTTGGGCCTGCTGCACCATCGCAATGGCTCCAGTCAGACCGAGAGTGACTGGGTCTATGGTCGTCTTCCAGGCCAGCTCGAACTTTTGCTTGGTGTCCAGCGGGGTTGGATCGCTTACATAGCTCACATAGAAATTGGGTATGACCCCGAACACCCGCTGCTTCTCTTCCGCCTTCACTTCAGCTTCCGCCACCTCGACACGGGGCAGGGAAACATTAATTTCCGTGGTCACCGTTGCAAGATTCAGCGTGATCGGCGGCGCGGTGAAACTTTCCCCCAAATGCAGTAGGCCGGAAGAAATTTGTTCCGCGAAGCCCGCGGCCGTAATGGTGATTTGGAAGTTCCCCGAAACGAGGTTGGGAAAAAGGAACTGCCCATCGTCTCCCGACAGTACTTCTTGGCTTGAGGTCTGGTCCCCGCGAGTGAGCACAATCCGGGCCCCGGCGATACCAACTCCAGTTGTATCTACGACGGTTCCGCTGAGCTTTGCAGCCCGTGCCGAGTCGGGAAGTGGCTCGCTGGCGGACGACGCTCCAGCTGCCAGCACATTAGGTGGCTGCTGGGTCTGAGCCAAAATTGAAGAGCTGAGGGTCAAGGCGCCCAGGGTCAGGCAGACTACCCCGGTACCACGAATCGAGTTCCTGACGAATCGCCAACAGCTATTATTGCAACACCCACTTTTCGCTGATATCACGGTTATGGTTTTGCGTCACGTCCCTTCTCCCCCTCAGCGAGAATTGAGCGTAAATACCCTATAAATTACGAGCGTATTAGGTCTGGCGCCCACAAGTTCTCGTCTTAAGCAAGGCTACCGTCCCAGGCCAATAGCTGTAAAGCTGGATGTTGCGGCCCGGACGCGAGATAAACACCTCTCCCCTGACGGCTGCCCGCTGTACTTGGTTACATCTGCGTTCTCCGCGCCGGAGTTTACCTTGTCCGCCCTGAGTGCAGTCGAAGGGAGCGGAGTCGAAGGGCGTTAGAACTTTTCCTTTTCTTTTAACTTTCTCCGTTCACTCCTCCATTTCCTCCATTCAATCCAAAATTCTCCCAAATGCCGCTTTCCAATTGCCGTTTCGCAAATCGCGTGCGAACATCAACACTCGCAGGAGAATGCCCGACATGCGGTTGACAGAAAACAATTCGGTGATCAGCCACCCAGCTTGCCTGGGATTCGTGGACGTCGGTCGGGTGTTGTCCGGACTCTTCAGTTAACGTTCAGCGTTCCTCCGAAACCAATCCAGGCATTTTGATTCGTGGGTGGAGTGTGCGCGTCTGTTTTGATTTCACTTCAGCCGCGTTCGGGCATTCCTTGCGAGAACTAATTGATGGGCCCGTCTCCGCCGTTTCACAGTTTTGAATTTGTTCTCGACTTGGTTGTTATTCCCCAAGTGAAACTGGCGATTGCACTACTTTGCAGCAGATTTACCCCCCTCCCCCCTGTTTTTCGTATGTATTGCAAATGCGGGGGTTACAGGCGCGATCGTCGTATGTATGGCTAATGCAGGGGTTAAAGTCGATTGTTTTCATACTGTTTGACCCCCTCCCGTAAGTGCGGATTCTGCGGGACTTAAGTGTTACACAACTAGTTACCATTCCGGCAGATTCGGCGGTTTCTGCGGAGGCGGTTGCGTCAAGGTGGCCCATTTTGGTCTATTTCCTTCGATTTGCTGCAGCTCCGCAGATCGCTGAAATCATTGGCAATTCGAATGGTTTGCGGCAAACGTGGAAGGGAGTTTCGAGAGAACTATTCAAAACCCCGTCGCGGTCTTCAAGGCATATTACCAGAGGGTTATAGAACGCGTCAATAGAAAAATGAGGGATCTATATACTCGACTTCCAAACGGTGTTTATCATCACGCTTCCAAAAAGCACATCGGGCGGTATTTGAACGAATTCACTTGGCGTTTGAATGAAGGAAACGTCTCACGCCACACAATGGAGCGGTTGGATAGCTTTGTGGAAGCAGTAGCAGGACGCGGGATTACACACAAGGAATTGATTGCAGACAAGGGGGTCTAATGCTGGAAACTGCGTTGGCGAACGAACAGGAGTTGCTAAAAGACTAGCCATATCAGTGCCGCTGATTTGCATGTTGATGTTGAAGCAATGCGTTGTTCATAGCCCGATTGAGGGTTTGTTCGCGGTCTTTTCCAATCGGCTGCCTGCTCCACTGCCAATTGTCCATATGTACGCCCTCAAATCGGAAAAACCAACGCCACTTCATCCATAGAAAATCGTAGTCAACGCCGAGGACGATCTCGGCTTTCGTTGGCATGCCGTTTGTGAAATTGGCGACGATGGTTTTGCTTTCGCCCCTGTCCACATCAAAATTGTCCCACTCCACATTGCCCATCGCTGCATCGAAAATTTTGTTGTCTCCTGGAAGCTCGACAATCGGGTACAACATGATTACGTTTTCAATGTGAGTGCTCAGATACCCGGTGTTTGTGAGCTGGAAAGGAGCCGTAAATGGTTGGCCCGGTGCTAACTGTCCCTGTGGTGTCACGTTTAGTTGGGGTCTTAACTCGATTACGCCCAATGCTCCCACTGCTCCCACTATACCTAGTATTAATCCTAGGATGGCGGGCATTGTCCACATTCGCGTTTTCTCCTTTTGAGACCGTGCTTTGGCGGGCTTCATATATAGTCCTCATTCTATTTAGTCTATGGCTGATGGGGGTCTTGGGGATAATGTTTTGGAAATAATCGTCGTAAGCCGAAACAGATAAAAATTCAACAGAGAGCTGAGAAATAAAACGACCCTAAACTCGTTTCAGAGAATCTACGGGAAAGACACCTTGCTTTTCTTCTCCGTTTTCCAAGAACCAAGAACACCAAGCCCGAAGCTGTCCGTTCATGGATCTTACGTCGGTAACCGTCATTCTCGGGCCGCCAGACATGAGCATGACGATATCTCCCGGTTTGCATCCATCAACCATTTTCATTTCCCGTACAGAGAACGTTATGATAAGTCAAAGAACCGAAGTAGGCAACGTAGTTCGGCTCAATAGTGGTAGTCCAGATTTGCGGGTTATCGCTTTGGACGGCCCTAAAAAGAACATTGCAGTAGAGTGGATTCGCGAAGGACTGGCCGAGAGGGCCGTCTTTCCCATTGTTTGCGTCCGGCCTGCCCGCTAACTCCGAACAGTTCTTTTAACTTGCCGCGCAACGTAATCCACTTCACTAATTTTTCGGTCGAGTTCGTCTAGCTTGTTCATTATCTTTCGTAATTCGGCCAAGATTACAGCGGTACCTGTTTCCATTAGTCCTCCTAATTTTTTGGTTTTCCAAGTATTGCTACAGTGTTATGCCACGGCTCGCCATTCGACCCTGTACTCGTTTCTTGGCCAACATGAAGAAGGTTATAGCCGTGTTGGAGAAAATGGTTAATCTTCTCCGCAACGTCGGCCCCATGATCTGGCCCTTCGACGCATTCGGGGCAGGACGCGGTTATATCGGAACTGACTTGAACTGTTTTCGTCGTCATACATGCCTCTAGGCGAAGATAACGCGAAAGCTATTTTGGTGTCAAGACGCCAGTTTTGTTTACCCGCTCGCCACTAGCTAGCTCACTGAAAACACGAGTTTTAAGGAAGGGCGGGAGTTAAGTATATAAGTCCCCAAAATGCTGGATTATATACTTGACACCACCTCGCCATCCTGTTACCCTTTCTTTGTGCTTGGACGCTCCAACTCGGCAACGTGCTTCTTAATCAGCTTGTGGCCCCTTGCGCTGAACAGGTGCTTCATCGCTTCATCGTTGGTCATGTGCTTCGGGCGCTTCTTAATTTTCTTTGGCATGAGGTGACCTATGTACGACAAGAATTTGAATCTCGCTGAACTGATAAAAGACTTCTCGGATGAGAGCAAGTGTCGCGCCTACATCGAAGAATTGCGCTGGCCGAAAGGTCTGGAATGTCCGCACTGTAAATCCGCCAAGATTTACCGCATTGAAAAACGTAATCAGTTGCTCTGCGCATCATGCGAATACCAATTCTCCGTGACCGTCGATACTATCTTCCATGATACACATTTGCCCCTCTGGAAGTGGTTCCTTGCCACGATGCTGCTTTGCGAGTCCAAGAAGGGCATGTCGGCCTGCCAGATTAAAACTGCGCTCGGCGTGAGCTACAAGACTGCATGGTACCTGTGCCACCGTATTCGCAAGGCCGTGCAAGAAGTAGCACCGGAACCGCTGGGCGGCACGGTAGAAGTGGACGAAACCTACGTTGGCGGTAAGCCGCGCAAATGGCGTGCGCGTCAGAGGAAGCAGGTTGTAATCGGGATTCGCCAGCGCAACGGGAATCTCCGCTTGATCCGAGCTGCTGATTCCAAGGCTAAGACCGTGCGCGAAATCGTCAATGCGAACATCGGGGGTCATGTCGAAGTGATTCTGACAGATGAATCCATGATTTACCCGTATGCCCTCAATCACTTTTCCACCAAAAAGCATCGCACGATTAACCACTCCAAGGAATATGCGCACGGAGACGTTCACACTAACACCGTTGAATCGGCGTTCTCGTTGCTCAAGCGCGGCATTGTTGGAACTTGGCATAAAATCAGCGCGAAGCATCTCCCGGCCTATCTGGACGAAATGTGTTTCCGGTTTAATAACCGCAAAAACCCTTACCTTTTCCGCGATACCATTATGAAACTAATTCAGACTCCCAATCTTGAATACAAAGAACTCACGGCCAAGATGCAGGAGCCTGCGGCCTAATGGTCCCACACATTCCTGCCCTTAACGAGCCTCGGCCAATTGACATCCAGGTGTCCGTCCGCACGACGAGGGAAATCCCTATCGATTTTTGTCCAAGGCGTTTTTCTTGGTAGTTCAACCAATATGGCCTTTGTCCAGTGATCATTTGTTCGTCTCAGGACGACGCGCTCAATTAACATCTGCATATTGAATGACCGAACCAAAACATCAAACTCCTGCACATCGCCGTCGCTCATTTCATAGCTACTTAGAATTTTTGAGTCAATCGCAAAGTCGCCGATCATCATGTTTGTTTCACTTGCTTGCTGTGCCTGCTGCATTTCTCCTTGTATTTTGTCCAAGGCTTGGTTCGTAAAATTGTTCGTATCCCGCTTTCGCAGCGCACCGAAAACGGTACGGGATTTGATGTTGTCAAATATGGTTACGCTTATGTCCCGCAAGGGATATTTACCTACGCGCATAGCAATAAGCTCCCAGAAGCCTTTTGTTGTCTGCTTTCCATTTTCCCATTGAGCGGTAAAACTGAAATCCACATAGCAAAATGTATCTCCACCGGTCTCGGTATTTATCGTTTCTCCAAATTTATCCATAGTTGCAGAGAACTGTTCGGCGCTCCTCTTGTTTGAGGCATCTATTCCCCCCGCAATCGTTTTGAATCCTTCAATCTGAGAATTATTTGCATCTTTTTGTTCTTGCTCTGCTTTACTACCGTAATAGCCAATTGAAAAAATTTCAGCAATACAAAGCATACCAAACACTGCTACGTATCCCGCTCTTTTTGGGCGGGTGAGCGGCTTCTCTGTCGGTCTTACGCACAAGTAGGCCGCCACAAAAGCCAGAATGCCGATGGCGACGCCAGGACGCAGCGGCCAAGAGAATAAATATGCAAATATTTTTTGCAATGTCGGATGGCCCGAAAACACCGTGTATAGGCCATGTAGGTTTGTAGCCAATAGAAGGCCGAGAACCAAAAGGGCCCGTAGAGCGACCGCCAAATTATCGGAGGGTTTCCAATTCCTAAACATGACCGGATTCTACCACGGTCAGTGGAGTGAAGTATACAATCCCGCATCGGACGATGGATGCCGGTAACCCGTTTAGAATGATATTCATAACAATTCGATGGGGGTGGGGGTACCCCTACCCACATCAGGAAGGCTTTTTTAGGTATTATCTTTGGGAGTGTCGAAGCTAGGAAGGCCACACCGATGCCGATAACCAAATTCCGCAATCCACTTACAGCTGGAGCCGCACTCGTCCTCACTCTCTGCGCGGCGCTGGCGGCGCTCGCCGTGGTTCCCGGGCAGGGAGCGTCGCCCAGCATAAAAATCTCCATAGACCACAACACCAACGAGTCTGCCACTCACGCTTTCAAATTCCAGCGCGTTGCTTCGCCAACGAATGACAACGCCGCACGCCGTGCCAAACTCGCCATCATTGACGGTGAAGCCGACCCCAACAGCGGCGGTCTCGCCGCGCTCAACGACGGCATTCTCCCCACCGAGGAAGATGATCCCGACGCAAATTTTTTCTTTGACGCCGACACTCCCGGCGGACGCTTCACCATGGATTTCGGCAACGCCATCGAAATCGCCGCGGTCAACACCTACTCCTGGCACCCCAACACCCGCGGCCCGCAGGTCTACCGGCTATACGCCAGCGACGGCGCGGCCGCAAATTTCAATCCGGCTCCAAAAGCAAAAGTGGATCCCGCAACGGTGGGCTGGAAATTAATCGCCACCATAAACACTGATCCGGGAATTGGCGAAACCGGAGGCCAGTACGGCGTAAGCATCACCGATTCCAGCGGCGGCTTGGGAAAATTTCGCTATTTGCTTTTCAGTTGCTTCGCCACCGAAACCGACGACCCCTACGGCAACACTTTCTACAGTGAAATCGTAGTCCTGGAGAAAAAGTAGCGGAAAGAAGTTCCCTCACCAGTGGATGGACAAGCGTATTTCAAAGCGCGCGGCCAGCGGCGGCGCCCGAAGCCCAGGCCCATTGAAAATTGAATCCGCCGAGATGGCCAGTGACGTCCACGACTTCGCCGATGAAGAAAAGGCCGGACACCTTTTTGCATTCCAGTGTTTTGCTGGAGAGTTCACCGGTGTCTACGCCGCCCGCGGTTACTTCCGCTTTTTCGTAGCCTTCCGTACCCGATGGGGTGAGCGTCCATTCATGGATGTGGTGCTCGAGTTCGTCGAGCGATGGATTGGTCCAGGATTGCGGGGCGTGCAATTCAAGCCAGCGCGAGGCGAAACGATTCGGCAAGATTCCCTGTAATGCGTTGCGAGCGGCGGCGAGGTTTCTGACTTTTGCGTCGCGGATTTCAGCGACGACGTCGCGATCGGGAGCGAGGTCGATCCAGATTGGCTTGCCGCTCTCCCAATAGGACGAGATTTGCAGGATGGCAGGGCCGCTTAAGCCGCGATGAGTGATGAGCATGCTCTCGCGAAAGGATTGATGGTTGGTGGAGACCGCTACATCAGCAGAAACTCCGGCCAAGTCGCAATAACGGGATTGATCCTTGGCGCCCAACAACAGAGGGACAAGAGCGGGGCGCGGGTCGATGATTTTCAGGCCGAATTGACGGGCGAGATCGTAGCCGAAAGATGTCGCGCCGATTTTGGGGATGGAAAGACCGCCGGTGGCGACCACCAGGGTGGGAGCGTGAAATTCGGCGGCGTCCGTGCGCACCATGAACTCGGTGGTCCGGCGAACGTCGCGGACCTTGGCCTTGAGGAAGATCTGAACTCCCGCCGCGCGACATTCGGCTTCGAGCATGTCCAGGATGTCTTGCGCCGTGCGGTCGCAGAAAAGCTGGCCAAGAGTTTTTTCGTGATATGGGATGCGGTGCTTTTCCACCAGGGCGATGAAATCCGACGGTGTGTAGCGGGCCAGCGCCGATTTCGCAAAATGGGGATTGGCGGAGATGAAGTTTTCGGGTTGGCAATAAAGATTGGTGAAATTGCAGCGTCCGCCGCCGGAGATGAGGATTTTCTTGCCGGGTTTGTCGGCTCGCTCGAGAACCGCGACGCGGCGGCCGCGCTTTCCGGCTTCGATGGCGCAGAGGAGACCCGCGGCTCCCGCTCCGAGGATCAGGGCGTCGAAGTTGTGGGTCATTTGATGGAACGCACAGCTTGGAATTATACCCGGCTTGGGTTCGCAGTTCTGGGCTGCCGCGCGCGGAGATTGAAGGAAAGGATGCTTACATCAACAAGTAAGGGTGGTTCGTCTGGCGTGCTGCGAGATGAATTGCTACTCAGAATCCACGTGGTCAGTTTCCTGGGTTCGTAGCCGGCGGAGATGATACAGGGGGTGCCTCCTTCAGGGCTTGAGCGACCGCGTCTTTGGCGTCAACTTCATTGCGGCTGTGGTCGGTGATGTCGTCATAGCGCAACTGGGTCGGGTCCGGATTTAACTCCTTGCCGTATTCTTCGGTGATTTCGGCGCCCAGCTTTTGGAGAAGGTTGCTGATTTCAGCATGCGTGTCCGTGCCGGTCACGCGGATCTGTTTGCCCATGTAGGTTGAGGCGATTCGCGCGGCAAGCTTGTCGGCGTTCAAATAGAAGTATTCTGAAATCTGGCGATGACCCTCTTCATGTTCGATTACGTGCTGGGTGGCGCCGACGGGCACCCACATGGTGAGGGTGAGCTGCAGCGTCACGGTGACCTGCGTGACCGTCACCATTGCACCCGTCGCGCCCAATTGAAGAACATCCGCGCTGACGCGGGCATCGGAAATGAAATTGGAATCGGTGACGGCCAGTTCACCCGGAATCATGGGGGGCATGTCGGCGGGCAAATTGTCCGGGTCAAAGGTGCGAGTGGCAATGACCGGGGGCTGCTTGATGATTGTCGGCGCTGCCGTTATTTTGGGCTGCTGCGAGGAAACGGAGCTTCGCCATAGGAGCCAGGCGAAGAGGAGCGCTCCCAGCAAAGAGAAAAGCACGATGAATCGGCGTAAGGACAAGACTGCCTCCCGATCCATTCTGCAAATCAAGCTGCGCGCAAGCCACGAGTTTAGTGTGGTGGATGACGGGAAAGGTACCTCGGAGCAGTTGAGCTTGACCTACTGAAGAAAATGGCGAGATAAAAATTATGCGAAATTGTCGAATCACTTCGTCGCCGAGCTGCGGTTCTCCGGACAGGCATCACCTCAGCGCGCTGCCCTTCGTAAAGACTGCCGAAAGTGAGGGGTTGCTTGAGCCGCGCGCAATAGAGCGTGATAGTCAGTTGACTGACGGACGCTCGATGCGCTCCACGGTGTATACCGGCAAGATGGCCTCTGTTCGCTTCAGCTCGAGGCCGAGTTTGCCCAGGATCGTGAAGAGTGTGGGCAGACCGGCGAAGGGGTTCCGGGCCGGGGCCACGCCCGGTGGCGGAGGGGGCAGACGCATGGGAACCCAGCCTTCCGTGTTTACGGTGAACAACCCGTTGAGTTCCGTGCGGTCCATGACTGGCGAATCCGTCCAGTTCCCGATGTAATGGACAAGGTCGGCCATGTCTATGGCTTTTGCGTTCAAGGGATGGCCGAAGCCGCCAACGAAGCTATGGCAACCGTCGGAATTGAAAGCACACTCCTTCTCGGTGATGGCCAACTTCTGGAGCTTCGGACCTCCGCTGGCTACGGTGAGGGCATAAACGGACATCGTTTTATTCTCAATTCGCATCACGAGTCCGAAACGATCGACGAGCAGCCCGCGGATTATTTGCCGAATCGCGCTACGCACTTCGCTATCCTGAAGACTGCTCGGAGGGATTGCGTTGGCGCCCACCTTCGCATCGATATCGTACTTCTCAACAAGGGTCCAGTCCGGAAGAGCGGGAGTAAGACGAGGCGAATTGTTGAGGGGCACGTCGTAAGCTTCGCTTAGGAGCGTAGCCACAGAGACCGCGCGCGCGATCAAGTCACCGTTCGGCAGAACCTGCACGCGTGAGTTGCGTGGGTCAGCGGGGACCGCGGGTTTTATTGTGATCGCAGTAAGTGATTGCGCCTGTGCGACAGCTGGGAAGGCCAGTAGGAAGAATACGACCGCTCGGGAGAACACCAACATAATTCACCCCCTTGGGAGTATTCGACGGCCGTAACGCAGAGTTTGTTCCCGGCACACCTTAAAAGTGGCGCGCCCAAAGAGATTATCTTAGAACCTTTCTCAACGATTTCGTGGGCTGCTTTGCGGAGGTTGAGTACCTTGCAGGATTGATTTCTCAAGTCAATCCGCGAGTTCGGGGGAAACTCGGCCAAGAAGAAACTCGCTGCGGGGTGAAAGTGGGATTGGTTGAAATGAAAGTCTAATAACAAAGGTGAAGAGTGCCGGGACTCGTATCTCGCGTCTTTTGGAGGAAATCCGCGAGTGATACACTGCGTCCGCGCAAAGTGAGCACCCGAGTTTTGGAGTCCACTTGCTCTGACAATTGCCCGACTGATTCAGATCGAACAATGGCCATGCGCCTCCGCCTGCTCACACTTTCGACAGCACTCTTCGTGTTGGCTTTATGTTTTGGCACGATTCAGTCGGCCCACCCTCGGATATCGCCGACTGCAATTCCCGCCAAATCTGGCCCAGCAATCAAATCAAATTTCGTTGGGTCAGAAACATGCCGGAAGTGTCATGAAGAGCTGTATCAAAGCTGGAAGCAGACCCGAATGGCTAACGTGGTCCGAGATCCGAAGAAGGATCCCCAAGCGGTCCTCGGAGATTTCTCGCATCCAGATCCCAATTTAACTTTTGATCTCAGCCAGGTTGCTTTCGTTTACGGCAGTCGCTGGAAGCAACGCTACTTCACCAGGCGTGGCGATGACTATTTCGTTCTGCCCGCGCAGTGGGACATCAAACACAATCGCTGGCTTCCTTACCACGTTGCCGACGGCAGTGACTGGTGGACAAAGTTCTATCCGACCGGCAATTTCGAGCGCCCCACAGGCCCGCTATGCGATGGCTGCCATTCGCTGAATTACAATCTCGAAACAAAACAGGTCACCGAGTGGAACGTGGCCTGCGAAAAGTGTCATGGACCCGGCGGCGCTCACAGTGAGCATCCCACCCGTCAGAATATTGTCAATCCAGCAAGGCTCGATGCCGTCCGGGCGAATGACACATGCATGCAATGCCACAGCCAGGGACGCCCACTCACAGTTCCTACACAAGGAAAATATGTGGATTGGCCGGTGGGTTATTTGCCGGGCGACCGACTCGCAGATTTTTGGAATCTAGAAGAGAATCGCCTCGGAACGGAGACCTTCTATCATTACGCGGACGGGACCGCCCATAAGAATCGCATGCAGGGAAACGATTTCACGCAAAGTGTGATGTATCACCGTGGCATGCGCTGCTTCAATTGCCACGATGTGCACAGCAACAAAAACACGTCGAACCTGATTAAGACCGGTAACGATCTTTGCATGACCTGCCACGGCCCCGATGGCGCCGCAAGTCCGGCGGTGATAAGCGGCCCAATCTCCGATCATACGCATCACGCCGCAGCCAGCGCCGGCAGCCAATGCACGGCGTGTCACATGCCGAAAATCGAGCAAACCTTGGGCGACAACATGGTCAGCGCCCACACATTCCAGTTCATTTCTCCGCGCTTGACCGAACAATTCAAAATTCCAAATCCCTGCACTACGTGCCACACAGATAAATCAAATCAATGGGCGCTGGACCAGCTCAAGACGTGGCAGTCCACCTCGCCTTGGCGTGTTGCGCGTTAGGAGCGATTACAGAGCAGTCTGTCAGGCTCAAGCCAACTGTCGCGCCCCCTGCCGAGGGCCTCAATGCTTTGGTCCATCACCCTGTTCACGCTTAAATTCGAGAAGTTCAACCGGCGCGCCGCTATCGAGGATCATCGCTACCATAACGTCTTTCGAAGGTGAGTTCGGTTCGGTGAGAATCTGCTTTCCTGCTAAGGCGGATTGAAGATCGTCCACTTCAAACGCGATGTGAGGGACTGACTTGACCAAGGGGTGCACTGGGCTATCGGGCTCGAAGCGCATCCATTGAATGCCACAGGGACTGGTCTCGAACGCCGAGACGTACATCTTGAACCGCTCCAGGTAAATCTCGCCGGGACGCTGAACGTCGGTCGGAATGCCGATGTGGTGATATCGCCAGCCGCATACCGAAGTAGCCACCGGTTGCTCGTGGCCCTTCCGGTGAGGTTCGGGCCCCTCAGACTTGGGTTCTGAAATAGACATGATTTCTTCCTGACTAAAATATCACGGCGCGATTCGCAGACCACAAGTTACGCAAGGAAGTGGCGCGCCCGGAGAGATTTGAACTCCCGACCCTCTGGTTCGAAGCCAGATGCTCTATCCAGCTGAGCTACGGGCGCGTCAGTCTAAGTTTACCTAAGGATTCCTGGGGGAACCAAGGAATTATGAATTGACTCCGAGGCCAGAGTGCCCTTATTGCTCCGTTGAAGTCGGGGATAGCGACTGCGCCGTGATTTATTCCGCGCCGTACTGCGGAGAATCAAAGCACTGTTTTCAGACCCACGATACTGTGTCAGAGGATTGCAATTATTCTGAAGGCTGGTGGTTTGTTGTGGCGCGGGGGCGAATGATAAGATTGGCGCCATGAAAAAAACCATTGGTGTACTGACATTTATTTTGGGAGTTGGGATGGCACTTCAGTGCGGCACCGCTAGGGCTCAGGGAACAACTGCTGGAACTCCTGCGAAGACTGCCGCGCAGGGAACAACAGCGAGTTCCGGGGGCACGCAGGGGACGGCTGCTGGCCGCGGGACCGCGACAAAGACCCAAAGCTCCACAGGAGCGACGAGCACACGCGTGACCGTGCTCAAAGACGATAAGGAGAAGTCCAGCTACGCGCTAGGGATGAGCGCGGGGACCACATTTCGGACCCAATCGTTGGATTTGGCTTTGAACGCATTCTTTCAGGGTCTCAAGGACTCCTACAGCGGCGGGAAGACTCTGTTGACCGATGAAGAGATGCGCGCGGTGCTTACCAAGGCGCAAGGCGAGGTGGCCGCGAAGCAGCAAGAAAAGATCAAAATTATCGGGGAGACGAATCTGAAAGAAGGCGCCGCGTTTCTGGCGGCAAACAAGACTAAAGAAGGAGTGGTGACGCTACCAAGCGGATTGCAATACAAGATTCTAGTGGAAGGCACGGGCCCCAAACCTGCAGCGACCGATACGGTGGTATGCAATTACCGCGGCACGCTGATTAATGGGACGGAATTTGATAGTTCGTACAAGCGCGGGCAACCGGCGACGTTTCCCTTAGGCCGTGTGATTAAAGGATGGACCGAGGCGCTGCAGCTTATGCCCGTGGGATCGAAGTGGCAGCTGTTTATCCCCTCCGAGCTGGCCTATGGTGAGCGAGCCAGGAGCGCCGAGATCACTCCAAATTCGACGCTGATATTCGAGGTGGAGCTGGTTTCGATTAATCCGAAGCAGTAGGATTCGATGTTCGCAGGTCAGCCGGTGTAACTGGCCCAAAACGGGTTCAGTCGGGGTTCCTTGACTTGAGTCAGTGCGGGCTTTATGATGCCTCAGGAGCGATTTTTTGGGGCTTTTTCTATGTTTCTGGACATCAACGAGCTTGCGATACATAAGGTCAGGATTCGGAAGAGCTACGCTCCGGGCACGATTGACTTTCATACCAATGATTTCAAGCAGATAGAGCCACTCGAGATACGGGCTACGGCCGAGTTGCTGGAGGGCCAGATCCGGATTTCTGGGACTTTTCAGACCCGGATAGAGCTGGTCTGCGCCCGGTGCCTGGAGGAAGTGCCCGAAGATATTTCACGTGATTTCGACCTTTACTACCGGCCAGCGAAGGAATTGACGAAGGAAGAGGCAGTTCGGCTGAAGGATGACGATACAGAGATTGGGTTCTTTGAAGGCGAAGGGATGTTCCTGACGGATGTGCTGGCGGAGCAGATGTTGCTGGCCATCCCGATGAAGGTCATCTGCCGCAGTGACTGCAGGGGGCTTTGTCCGCAATGCGGCGCCAACATGAACAGCGAGGAATGCCGCTGCGAGGCCCGGTCACCGGACCCGCGGCTGGCACCGCTGGCCCGTCTGAAGCAAGACTGGTTCAAGAAGCAGTAGCAATCAAGTTGTGAAATCCCTAGAATGGCCTGTTTGAGGGGCCAGCCCGCACGGGGCGGGTAAATTTCGAGGAGTATTTATGCCAAATCCAAAGCGGCGCCATTCCAAAGCACGAAAGAACAAGCGCCGGGCGCACGATTTTTTGACCGCGCCGTCATTTGCCCCATGCTCGAACTGCAAAGAGATGAAGGCGCCCCACCAGGCGTGTCCACATTGCGGCTTCTACAACGGACGCGAAGTGGTTGACACCAAGGCCTGACGCTAGCAATCCCCCTGCAGATTAGCCCGCTCGACCGGAGCGCCAATGATCACGATTGCCCTGGACGCGATGGGAAGCGATGCTGCCCCAAAACCTGAAGTAGAGGGGGCAATTCTGGCGGCGCGCGAGCTGGGAGTGCGTGTTTTGATGGTGGGGCAGACGGCGGCGCTGAAGGCAGAGCTGGGGCGTCACGCGCGGCGCGGAGCCGGCGTCGAAATTGTATCGGCGAGTGAAGTGATCACCATGCGGGACGCGCCGATGCAAGCGTATCGCAAGAAAAAAGAGAGTTCGGTTCATGTCGCGGCGCGGCTGGTGAAGTCCGGCGAGGCGCAGGCGCTGGTGAGCGCTGGAAATACCGGTGCGGTGATGGCCGTGGCGAGGTTTTTACTGGGGACGCTGCCGTCGGTGGACCGCATGGCGCTGGCAGCACCGTTTCCGACGGCGAAGGGCGGAACGAGCGTGCTGCTGGATGTGGGCGCGAATGTGGACTCCAAGCCCCAACACCTGGTGCAATTCGCGGTGATGGGTGAAAACTACTACCGTGCGATTTTTGGCACACGCCGGCCGCGGGTGGGGTTGCTGAGCATCGGCGAAGAAGAGATGAAGGGCAACGAACTGGTCCGAGAGACGCACGACCGGCTGAAGAAAACGCCGCTGATATTTGTGGGAAATGTGGAAGGGCCGGAAATTTTCGCGGGCAATGTGGACGTGATTGTCTGCGACGGGTTCATCGGAAATATCGCGCTAAAGATCGCGGAGGGCGTGGCCCAGCACATCGGAGGGATGTTGAAGCAGGCGTTGCAGAGCACGCTCGCGGCGCAGGTCGGGTCGTTACTGGCGCGGAGTGCGTTTCATAAGCTGAAGAAGCAGATGGATTATTCTGAGTACGGCGGGGCGCCGTTGCTGGGAGTTAAGGGAGTGACGATTATCGGGCACGGGCGGTCGAATGCCAACGCAATTAAGAACGCGATCCGCGTGGCCGCGGAGCTGGTGCGGGTGAAAGTCAGCGAGAAGATTGAAGAAGAGCTGGCGATTCCAGCGGTGAGGGCCGCGGTATAGGCCGGATGCGGCAGTGAAAGGGCAGCAATCCTAATGGGTAAACTTGCATTCATGTTTCCCGGGCAGGCATCACAGACTCCCGGGATGGGAAAAGACCTGGCGGAAAAATTTCCGGTGGCGCGGGCGGTTTTTGAAGAAGCCGACAAAGCGCTGGGATTTCCGATTTCAAAGATGTGTTTTGAGGGGACCGAGGAAGAGCTGAAACAGACCGCGAATACACAGCCGGCCATCTTGACAGTGAGCATGGCAGCGTATCGAGTGCTGGTGGAGCCGGGTGCCGGGCAGGGAATCAGGCCCGATTTTGTGGCGGGGCACAGTTTGGGTGAATACACGGCGCTGGTGGCGGCGGGCGCCCTCGAATTCGGGGATGCAGTCCGGTTGGTGCGCAAGCGCGGGACGTTTATGCAGGAGGCCGTGCCCGCTGGCGAAGGAGCGATGGCCGCGATAATGGGATTGTCCCCGGCACAGGTGGGAGAGATCTGCAAACGTGCCGCAGAGGGGAACGTGGTAAGCGCCGCGAATCTGAACACTCCCACGCAGACCGTGATTTCCGGGCATGCTGCCGCGGTGAAGAGGGCCGTAGAGCTGGCGTCTCAGGAGGGCGCCAAGCGTGCGGTAGTTTTGCCGGTGTCCGCGCCATTTCATTGTTCGCTGATGCAGCCGACTCGCTTAAGGATGGAGCCGGAGTTGCGCGCGGTAACTTTCTCCGACTTGAAAATTCCGCTGGTAACCAACACGGATGCGGAGATTATTACCAACGGCGCGGAGGGGCGAGAAGCGCTCATTCGGCAGATTACTTTGCCGGTGCGCTGGGAGGAATCGATACGCGAACTGATTGAACAGGGCGTGTCGTCATTTGTGGAAGTAGGCCCGGGGCGGGTGCTGAGCGGGCTGCTACGGCAGATTGACCGCTCGGTGCACTGCTTGAACGTCGAGGATGAAGCGAGTTTACGCGAAACACAGGCCAAACTGGCGCAAATACACGGCGAGGCAGGCGAGAACTGATGGCGGCGATGTTCAACTTGAAGGACCGAGTGGCGCTGGTGACAGGGGCATCGCAGGGAATTGGGAGGGCGACGGCGCTGGCGCTTGCCGCTGCGGGAGCAAAGGTTATCTGCGCGGCGCGTAACGAAGAGAAGCTGGCCGGAGTGGCCGCGGAAATTAGCGCGACCGGCGCCGAAGCCCGCGCGATCAAGATGGATGTGGCAGACAGCGAGCAAATCAAGGCAGGGTTTAAGGAGATCATCGAGCGATTTGGAAGGCTGGACATACTCGTTAACAATGCCGCAGTCACACGGGATACTCTGGCGCTGCGGATGAAGGCCGAAGATTGGGAAGCGGTGTTAAAGACCAATTTGACAGGCGCATACGTTTGCATCCAACAGGCGCTGGGAGTCATGTTGCGGCAACGCTATGGCCGGATCATTAATGTGAGTTCGGTGGTGGCGCAGACCGGCAATGCAGGTCAGGCGAATTATGTGGCGGCAAAAGCCGGACTGATCGGGCTGACCAAGGCGATCGCGGTGGAAATTGCATCGCGAAACATCACGGTGAATGCGGTTGCCCCGGGATTTATCGGCACGCCCATGACAGAGGGGCTTTCGCAGCAGGTGAAAGATGCGATGCTGGCGCGGATTCCGCTGAACAGGATGGGCACCGATGCGGAAGTTGCCGCAGCCATCGTGTTTCTTGCCAGCGAAGAGGCGGGCTACATTACCGGACACGTGCTGGACATCAATGGCGGGATGTACATGGGGTAAGCAGGGTGGCGAGGGGGCTGCGGTTGACCTTGCCTAGGGCCATACATACAATGAGTGGGCACAGAGGGAGCCGGGAAGAGTTAGGCCTGGCAATTCTAGCGGCGGGGAGCGTCCTGTCGCAGGGGGAAAAATGCCGAGCGTAGAAGATCGCGTCAAACAGATCATAGTGGAGCAGCTCGGGGTGGACGAGGCGGAGGTGACGCCCACGGCGTCATTCGTGGACGATCTGGGCGCGGATTCGCTCGATGTGGTCGAGCTGGTGATGGCATTTGAAGAGGCGTTCGGGATCGAGATACCCGACGAAGACGCCGAAAAAATCGCAACGGTGAAAGACGCTGTCGCCTACATTGAGAAGCACAGCAAGAAATAGGCCAGGGCGCATCCGAAATCCGCAGGAGAATCCGTAATGAGCCGCCGCGTCGTCGTTACCGGTGTGGGACTCGTCTGCGCCTGTGGCATCGGGACAGAGGAGAGCTGGACGAACCTCGTCGCGGGACGCAGTGGGATCAACACCATCACCCATTTTGATACGACGGGATTCGACTGCACCATCGCGGGGGAAGTAAAAAACTTTGACCCGCTGAATTGGGTTGAGAAAAAAGAACTGAAAAAGATGGCGCGGTTCATCCAACTGGCCCTGGCGGCCGTGGATCTTGCCGTGCGGATGTCCGACCTGAAAATTTCCCCTGAAGAAAGCGAAAACGCCGGCGTATACGTGGGCAGCGGCATCGGCGGATTCGACGTCATCGAGCGCGAGCACAAAAAGTTGCTCGACGGCGGACCGAACCGCATCTCTCCATTTTTCATTCCTTCCGCGATTGTCAATCTGGCTTCAGGGCAAATCTCAATTCGCTACGGCGCCAAGGGGCCAAACTCGGCGACGGCCACGGCTTGTTCGGCTTCGGCTCACGCAATTGGCGACTCATTCAAGATTATTCAGCGGGGTGACGCGGACATCATGATTTGCGGGGGATCGGAAGCATCCATCACGCCGATGGGTATTGGAGGATTTGGCGCGATGAAGGCGCTTTCGACGCGCAATGACGAGCCTTCGCGTGCAAGCCGGCCATTCGACCTGAACCGCGATGGATTTGTGGTGGGCGAAGGGTCGGGAATCCTGATCCTGGAGACGCTGGAGCGGGCCGAGCGGCGCGGCGCGCGGATTCTGGCGGAAATAGTTGGATATGGAATGTCCGGCGATGCGTACCACATCACGCAACCAGCCGAAAATGGAGATGGGGCCTACCGCGTGATGAGGAAAGCGCTGAAAGACGCGAAGATTGAGCCACAGCAGGTGGGCTACATCAATGCCCACGGCACTTCCACTCCGCTTGGCGACGCGATCGAAACCGTGGCGATGAAGCGCGCCTTCGGGGAATTTGCGGCCAGCATGCACATCAGTTCGACCAAGTCGATGACCGGGCACCTGCTGGGCGGCGCGGGGGGGCTTGAGGCGGGGATTAGTGTGCTGGCTCTGCGTGACCAGACGCTGCCGCCGACGATCAATTACGAGACACCCGACCCGGCGTGCGATCTGGATTACGTTCCGAACAAGGCGAGAAAGGCCGCCGTGGAATATGCGCTGTCAAATTCGTTTGGGTTTGGCGGGACGAATGCCGCGCTGGTTTTCAAGCGCTGGGATAAAAGTTAGTTGCATGAGACAAGCATTTCTTCCCGTTGCGTGAGTGCCTGGTTCAAACTTGTAGGGAGGAATCGTTGAACATCATCGTCTGCGTAAAGCAGGTGCCGGCGAAAGACGCACCGCTGGCGATATCGCCCGATGGCACCTGGATCCGCGAAGCGGATATCGGCTTCGAGATGAATGAGCCGGACAGCTACGCATTAGAAGAAGCTTTGCGGCTGAAGGAAAAGCACGGCGGGGAAGTGGTCGCGCTGAGTATGGGTCCGGCGCGAGTCACGCAGACGATCAAAGAGGCGCTCGCCAAGGGCGCCGACCGCGGGATCCACGTGACAGACGATAAATTCTTCGCGCTCGATCCGCTTGGCTCGGCACGCTCGCTCGCGGCGGCAATCCAAAAGGAGAAATTCGACCTGATCCTTACGGGATTGCAGAGCGATGATCACGGCTTCGGGCAGACGGGAGTCCTGCTCGCGGAATTACTGGGGCTTCCGCACGCGACCATCATCATGCAGATCGAAGCGGGCGATGGGCGAATGAAGTTGAAGAGGGAACTGGAGGCTGGCTGGTTCCAATGGGTGGAACTGCCGATGCCCGCGGTGCTGAGCATCCAGTCCGGAATTAACAAAGTGCGATATGCCACGCTGAAAGGAATCATGGCGGCGAAGAAAAAGGAGATAACGGTGATTCCCCGGGAATCGTTGGGAGTTTCGTCCGAGCCCACGCAGAAACTCGAGCGCATTTACGTGCCGCAGAAAACGAAGAGAACTGAATTTATCACCGGGACTCCCAAAGAAGTGGCGGGGAAGTTGGTGGAGAAGTTGAAGCATGAGGCGCGCGTTCTGTAATTGAGGAAAACGATGAAAATCCTGGCTATTACGGAGCAGCGCGAGGGGAAGTGGAATAAGACGAGTTTTGAGACGCTGGCGGCGGCGCAGCAGATTGCGAAGGATGTCGGCGGGACACTAGCTGCGCTGGTGATTGGTAAGAGTGTCGCAGGGTTGGCGGATGAATTGGCCGGCAAGAGTATTTCTGAAGTGCTGCTGGTGGAGCACGAGCTACTGGGCGCCTACACGCCTGACGGATACTCGCTGGCGCTGAAGCAGGCGATTGCACAGACGACCCCCGACCTGGTCGTGCTGCCGCACACCTATGAAGTCCGCGATTTCGCGCCGAAGCTCGCGACCTCGCTGGCAAAAGGGATGATTGGCGACTGCATCGGCTACCGGCACGAGAATGGCAGGTTGATTTTTGTGCGACAGATGTTTCAGGGGAAGACGGCGGCTGACGTCAGTTTTGTGGGAGCGGGCCCGTGGTTCGCGACATTTCAAGCAGGCGCGTTTCGCGCGGACCTGGTTGCGGCGCATCCCAGCGGGAAGGCCGCAGTGCGAAAAATCGACGTGGAATTGAAGCCAGAGCAGATACGCACCAAACCCGGGGAATTGTTCCGTGAGGCCAAGCAGGCGGTGGATTTGACGCAGGCGCCGATTATCGTCGCTGTCGGGCGGGGCATCAAAGCGCCGGAGAATATTCCGCTGGCGGAAAAACTGGCGAAGGCCATCGGCGGAGAAATTGCGGCCTCGCGGCCCATTTGTGACGAAGGTTGGCTGCCCATGGAGCGGCAAATTGGCAGCTCGGGACAAACGGTCGCGCCGAAGCTTTATCTTGCTCTAGGAATCAGCGGAGCGATTCAGCACGTGGTGGGAATGAAAGGGTCGCGGACGATTGTGGCGATTAACAAGGACCAGAACGCTCCGATTTTCGAAGTGGCAGATTATGGAATTGTGGCCGACATTTTTGAGATTATCCCCGCGCTGACCGAAGAGCTGGAAAAATCAAAAGCAAGCTAAACCAAGGGTTGTTTCTCGAGAAGACGATTGCCCGTAAGTGTGTCCGATAGACCGAATGGCTCTGCTAGAATAATCGCGTGACGGTCGAGCGAGAGCGGTTGGATGCCGACGTGTTGATTGTAGGGGCGGGGCCGGCAGGGCTGGCCTGCGCGCTGCACCTTTCCCAGCTCATCCGCAAACACAACCAAGCAGGCGGGAAGCCCGAACTTTCCACCGAGAATATCTACGTGCTGGAGAAGGGGCGCGAAATTGGCGCACACCAGCTTTCCGGCGCGATCATGGATCCCGTGGCGATGCGCGAGCTGGTGCCGGATTTCGAGAAGGCTCCACCGTTCGATACGCCCGTATCCAGCGACGCGTTTTATTTCTTCACCGGGAAACGCGCGTGGAAATCTCCGGTCACCCCGCCGCCCTTTCACAACCACGGAAATTACATCGTTTCGCTGAACAAGCTCGTGAAATGGATGGGCGGTCTGGTGGAAAAAGAAGGTGTGAATTTATTCACGCAGTTCGCCGGAGCGAACCTGATTTACGAGAACGGCGGCATCGCCGGAGTAATCACCGAAGACAAAGGGGTGGACAAGAACGGGAAGCCGAAGGACAACTATACGCCGGGGTATGAACTGCGCGCGAAAGTGACGGTGCTGGCGGAGGGGCCGCGCGGGTCGCTCACCAAGCAGCTGGTCATCAAGTACAAGTTGGATGGAATCAATCCACAGACATACGGGATAGGCATTAAGGAATTGTGGGAAGTTCCCGCTGGACGAATTGAACCCGGATGGGTTGCACACTCGCTGGGATGGCCGCTTCCCTTGGATATTTACGGCGGAGGATGGATTTATGGCTTGAAGGACAACCGCGTCTCGCTGGGGATGGTCAGCGCATTGGAGTATCGCGACCCATTGTTTGATCCCCACATGGCCTTCCAACAATACAAGACCCATCCGTTTGTGCGGCGGATTCTGGAAGGAGGCAAGATGGTCCGTTACGGGGCGAAGACCGTGCCCTATGGTGGATGGTATTCGCGGCCGCAGAGTTCAGTGAGCGGCGGACTGATTATTGGGGATTCGGGGAGCCTGCTTAATTCGCAAAGACTGAAGGGGATCCACACTGCAATCAAGAGCGGAATGTTGGCGGCGGAAACCATTTTTGACGCGCTGCGCGCCGGCGATACATCCGCAGAAAAGCTTTCCGCGTATCCGAAGAAAGTGGAATCGAGTTGGATTAAGAAAGAGTTATGGGCGGTGCGGAATTTCCATCAAGGGTTCCAGCACGGATTCTTCAGGGGAATGTTCAGCACCGCCATGCAGCAGATTTCCGGCGGGCGCGGATTTGTTGATCCGGCGCGCGCGAAGCCGGGATACGAAGAATACAGGAAACTCAACCGCGGACCGGAGTTGGTGGACCAATCGGGAAGATTCAAGGGCGATGGCACGCTGACGTTCGACCGATTGACCGACGTTTTTCACTCCGGTACGCGCCATGAGGAAGACCAGCCCTGCCACCTGGTGGTGCTGGAACCTGACATTTGCGGCAACCGGTGCGTGCGCGAGTACGGAAATCCCTGCCAATATTTTTGCCCCGCGGCAGTTTACGAAATGGTGAAAGAGAAAAATGTCGCGCGGTTGAAAATCAACGCCTCAAACTGCGTTCACTGCAAGACCTGCGACATCGCCGATCCCTACCAGATTATCAATTGGATTCCACCCGAAGGTGGCGGCGGACCGAATTACGAAGGAATGTGAGCGCAGCCCACGCCGGGAGATCAACTTCTGCAATTGCCTGCCTAACTTTTTGAGCCGAACACGCGGCGGAAGAATCCACCGATGCGCGCGAAGAATCCGGTCTGGGGTTTCTGCGCGTTTGGATCCGCTTTCGCTGAGAGGGTTTGCGGGTTTCGTTTTCCATTTGACTGGATCGTGCCGCTAATCACCGTGTCCTCGCGGACGCGCACTGCGCGCACCAGCGTGATGGTTTGCGGACTAGGATCAGGTAGAGGGACTTGAGTTGAGGAATTGTAAATCAGCGCCGGCATCAATACTTCGTAAATTGGAGCGTCCAAATCCGGGGGCGCTTGAGAGGCGGCGTCGGAGCCGCGGTTGGAATTTGTAGCTGGAAGCGGGGGTGCGACGACAGTTTTCAGCGTCTCAACTGCGGGCTTCGCCGCGTTGGGATTGAGCGTGAAAACTGAGTCGCGCGCGACTGGTGGCCTTGATGGAGATTCCTTAGCGACTTCCACTTCGCACGCGCAACCGGGGGCGCTTGGAGAGGCTGCCGCCAATTGGCCGCCGGAGAGCGAGAGTTGGCCCAACTGGGGAACCAGCAAACTCTGGCCGCTCAGCTGCTGCTCGACGCGGACCGCTCCAGATGTGGCCCGCAAACACATTTCACCGTTCTGCTCGAGGCCGACAATTGTTTCCCGCGGGCCGCCGCCGATAATCACCGGAGTAGCAACAATAAGCGGGGTGAAAAGGGTGAGCGGCTCCTCACCGGTGACCTTAATGTGCAACTTGCCGTAATCGAGCGCCACGGTAAGGGCGCCTTGTGATTTCAACAACTGAACGCGCGCAGGTCCGCAAACAAAGATTTCGCCGCCGTCGTTCAGCAGGATGCGGGCCTGGCCGGTTCGGACATCCAGGTGACTGCCGCTGGGGAGCAGCGCCGAAACAGAATTCGATGGTTCCATTGAACTTGGCGGCGCGGTCGATTCCTGCTCAATAACGAAATCTCGCCCCTCGACTCTGCCGACAATTTGCGCCGGCGCCTGTGCGCGGACTTGCAGAGTCCAAACTGCGCCAACGGCCAGGACAGTGAGAAGTGAAATCGCGACGGCGGAAATGCGGGGCGAACCGCCAATCCGCGGACAAAAGGTTCCTGCTGTCTTCAAGGTTTGGGTTCCCAAGAAATGTTTTCTCATCGACGGCCAAGTGTCGGCTTCGCTGGGGTACGCGGACTCAGTCGTCATACTACACTATAGGACGCGAAGTCAGGAAATCACCGGAATACTGTCCGCAGGACGGCGCATGGAGCGAGTTACCGTAGCCGCACAAGCTCATTTCGCCTGCCGCCAGAAGGCCGTCAGTCTTGCCGTTCACCCAGAGTCACGTTGGTTTCCAATTTTTTCCCAGCGCGATAGTAAGTGACGTGCACCACTTCACCCGGCTTCTTATGGTTCAACAGAATGCTCACATCGAGAGAGTTCGCGACTTCCTTGCCATCCAGGGCCACGATGACGTCACCGCCGACGGATAATTTCTGGAACATCCCGACCAGCACGGTGCGATTGCCGCCCTGGAGTCCGGCTTTGGCTGCGGGACTGTCTCGCCCGACGCGCTCGATGAGCAGCCCCTGGGTCACAGGCAAGCTGAGCGCCTCCGCCAGATTGGGCCACAGCTCAACGGACTGAACGCCGAGATCGGCGCGACGCACATGCCCATCCGTCATCAAGTCCTGCGCGATACTCTTGGCCGTGTTGATGGGAATGGCGAAGCCGATACCGGCCGTTGTCCCAGACGGCGTGTAAATGGCGCTGTTGATGCCAATTACTTCGCCGCGGGAATTGAGCAGGGGGCCACCGGAATTGCCCTGATTGATGGCTGCGTCGGTTTGAATTGCTTCATCGATGAAAGTTGTCTCGCCAGTCGGAACCGTGCGTCCCAGAGCGCTTATCACGCCCGTCGTGAGCGTGCTTGTAAACCGGAATGGATTGCCGATGGCCAGTACCGACTGGCCCACAAGTAAGTTGGAAGAATCGCCCAATGTGAGGACCGAAAGAGTCTTGCCCTTGGGATCAATTTTCAGCAGCGCGACATCATTGTTTTTGTCGGCGCCGATGAATTTCGCGGCATATTGGGATCGATCCCCCAAGGTCACTTCGATATTTTGGGCGTTCTCCACAACATGGTAGTTGGTCAGGACATATCCGCGGGCGTCAATCACAAACCCCGACCCCGCGCCTTCAGCGGCCACCGAATTCTGGAAGAAATCATACTCCACAATGCGCGTGTTGATATTGGCCACCGCAGATGTCGCTTGGCGATAAATATTCACGGTGCGCATTTCCTCCTCGGTGAGGCCTGTCGTGCCGCGCGAGGACGATTTCTGGGCTTGGATGAGGGCCTCCACGCGGGCGGGGCCGCGCGGGCCCCAACGCGCGCCGGCCCAGTAGGCGCCCAATGCGATCAGCGCACCGACGACCATCAGGCGAATTGCGTTTGAAGTTCTCATGTTGCCGCTCATTTCCCGCCTCCCTTGCTGCTTTTCGCGTTTTCCCCCATTGCCGCAACTTTCAAACGCTCGACGAGCTGGTCGACCTGCTGTCTGGTGGCGGCCAACGATCCGGAGTTATCTATTTCATCCGTGGCCAGCCGTCGTTTTTCGTCCAGCGGCATTTGGGCCGCCCTACGCGCCTCCGCATCCTCTCGCGACATGTTGCGGCCGCGCGGGTTGGTGATCCGCTCAATCTGCTGGTCGGGCCGGCACCAGACCACTATCAACCGGTCCATACCCAGGTGATAACCCGCTTCAATCAGCAGGGCCGCTTCAATCACGGCTATGGCGTGGGGGTCCATCCACGCGATTTCATCAAGCTGGCGATTTTGCTCGGCGATCACTCGTGGATGCAATATTTGATTAAGCTTCGCCAGTTTGGACGCATCGTGGAAGACGAGGTGAGCCACCTTGGTCCGATCCATATGACCGTCGGGCGAAAGGATTTCGGGGCCGAAGGCGGCTACGATCTCTTTAAAGGCGGGCTGTCCCGGTTCGGAGAGGTCGCGGGCCACCGCGTCGGCATCCAGCACGCGGCAATCATGTTCGCGCAATATTTCCGCCACAGTACTTTTGCCGCAGCCGATTCCACCAGTAAGGCCAACGCGCAGCATCAGAGATTTACCGGAGAGGCCTGCCCGCGGCCGGCGTAAGCTGCCGGAGCCCCTCTTCGGAGCCGCGCGGCCTTCACGGTGTTGCTCATCAACATGGCGATGGTGAGCGGGCCCACTCCGCCGGGGACGGGAGTTATGGCTCCGGCGACTTTTGCGGCGTCGGGATGCACATCTCCCACAACGGTGAAGCCTTTCTCTCGGAATTTCGCGAGGCGCTCCGGGAAATTGGCGAAGAGTTGGGCGGCTTGCTCGGGATCGGTGACGCGCGTTGTGCCTACGTCTATCACTGAAGCGCCCGGGCGAATCCAATCGGCGGCGATCATACCCGCGCGACCCATGGCGGCGACCACGATATCGGCGCGGCGAATTACGCCGGGTAAGTCACGTGTCTTCGAGTGGCAGATGGTTACTGTGGCGTTGGCATTCATTAAGAGCAGGGCCATGGGCTTGCCAACGATATCGCTGCGGCCAACCACAACGGCATTGGCACCTTCGATGGGGATGCCACTACGCCGAAGGATTTCAATCACTCCTGAGGGAGTGCAGGCTACTAGTCCGGGACGGCCGGTAACAAGAAGGCCGAGATTCACGGGGTGGAATCCATCCACATCTTTTGAGGGATCCACGGACTCGAGGACAAGTTTGGAATCGACTTGTTTGGGGAGCGGCAATTGAACCAGGATGCCGTCCACGGAATTGTTGGCGTTAAGTTCGGCGACCAGCGTGAGCAACTCGCCGGTGGAGATCGAAGCCGCTGGAGTGTAGCCGAAACTGAGTAGCCCCAACTGTTCGCATGCAGCGATCTTGCTGCTGACGTACATTTTGGAAGCGGGCTCATTGCCAACGAGAACCGTAGCAAGGCCCGGCTGGATTCCTGTGACGCGCAGCGATTCGATCTCGCCGCGCAGGTCGGAGTAAATTTCGTCGCGAATTTTATTGCCGTTCAGGATTCGTGCCGGCACGCTGTTCCTCGCGCGTTGATGATTCGAGTGGCGCTCAAATGAATCGTATCACAGCCCACGCGGAGGACGCGGCGGCGCCACATCCCCAAAACGTTCAACTTGTTCGGCCTGTCTATCCCTGTTAGCATCCCGCCCATTACCATCCCACCCAAAAGGAGATTGCCATGGCGAATCTGAAGCGAGTTGGCCCGGGTTCAGCGTTCAAGATCGGATTGATTGTTTACGGGCTCCTGGGGTTGATTATTGGCGCGTGCTTCAGTCTGATTTCACTTTTAGGAGCAGGAATGGCCGGTTCAAGTAGCGCTGGAATGTTTGGCATGTTTTTCAGCGCGGCAGCCATCATCATCGTCCCCATTTGCTATGGCTTGTTCGGAGGAATCTTCGCGGCTATCGGCGCCTTCATTTACAACCTCGCAGCAGGATGGGTCGGTGGTCTCGAAGTAGACATAAGTTAACTGAACCGATGACTTCGCGGGATATTAGAAAGCATGTTATTCGGTGAGTCGAGCGAGCGAAGACAACTCGAGCGCCAGATGCGGGAGGCAGGCCGTCTTCCGCCCGGGCAATCGCTGACACTCAAGTGGCCGGTGTTGCACGCGGGGTCCGTGCCCCGTTTCGACGCTACGAGGTGGGATTTCACGATCAGCGGATTAGTGGGCAAGTCCGTCCGTCTCTCATGGGATGAATTCAACCGACTTCCACAAAAAGTAGTTATTGCCGATATGCACTGTGTGACGCGATGGAGCAGGTTCGATAATCGTTGGGAAGGCGTGCCTGTCGCTGACGTTTTGCGCCTCGTGGGAGTGCGGCCCGAGGCGCGTTTTGCGCTCGTTCATGCGGAGCAGGGCTATTCCGCGAATATCCCACTCGACGACCTCTTGCGTCCGGAATCCCTGCTTGCTCTTCGCCATGACGGTGAGCCATTGACCGCGGAACACGGGTATCCCCTCCGTCTGGTGGTGCCGCATTTGTACGCTTGGAAAAGCGTGAAGTGGGTGCGCGGCATTGAGCTGCTGGCAAAGGATGAGCCTGGTTTCTGGGAACAGAATGGCTACAACATGTACGGGGATCCGTGGAAAGAGCAGAGATATAGCGGGGGCTAGATTCAAACGAAGGACGAAATTGAAACGCCCTGGTGAGATTCCCGCCAGGGCGTTTCACAAAGCAGAATCAACGGCTCAAAGCATTAGAAAATGTCGTACTGCTCCCAGTGCAGCGTGGGATCGGACTGGATGATCACGCTCTTATGCGTGGCGTTCTCCAAATCCTCAATGAGCCCAGCCTCACGGGTTTTGAGGGCTTTGGCAATTTCCGGATGGACGCGCAACGTGATGCTGGTCGCGTCCAGGTCGCCAGCCATCTTGGTCGCTTCCGTCTGAATTTCGTAGCAAAGCGTGGGCAGCGACTTCACCATACCCGAGCCCGTGCAATACGGGCAGGGCTGGCAAAGCACTTTTTCGAGCGCCTGCTTGGTGCGCTTGCGCGTGATGGCTACAAGGCCAAATTCGTTGAAGGAGAGCACCTTGGACGGAGCTTTATCGGCGCGAAGTTCATCGTCGAGCGCGTGCATCACTTTGTCGCGGTTGCGGCGCTCTTCCATGTCAATGAAATCCACGATGATGATGCCGCCCAGATCGCGCAGACGGATCTGCCGGACAATTTCCTTCACAGCTTCCACATTGGTCTTGACGATTGTGTCTTCCAGGCGCGTGGATCCGCGACCAACGAACTTGCCGGTGTTGACGTCAATGGCCACCAACGCTTCGGTGTGATTGATGACGATGTAGCCCCCGGACTTGAGCCACACCTTCGGGCGCATGGCCTTGTCCAGCTCCTGCTGGATGCCAAACTCCTCGAAAATAGGGGTTTCCTTGGTGTACAGCTTCACGCGGCTCGCCAGTTCGGGCTGGAAGCGGCTGACGAATTCGATGACCTTGCTGAACTCCTCTTCGTTGTCAATCCAGATGGAACTGTAGTCGGAATTCACGTAATCACGCAAAATGCGCTCGACCAGGTTGAGGTCGCGATGGAGCAACGCGGGCGCTTTCTTTTGCTCGGAGCGCGCGCAAATTTCGTGCCACATTTTGCCGAGGTACTCGATGTCCGCGCGCAAATCCTGTTCGGTCACATTTCCAGCAGCGGTACGGACGATGAATCCACCCGGGAAAGTGCTCTTGTATTCGCCGACGATACTGCGCAGTCGCGAACGCGACTCCGCAGAATTAATCTTTCGGGACACACCGATGTGGTTCACGGTCGGCATGTAAACCAGAAAACGTCCGGGAAGCGCCACGTGGCTGGTAATACGGGCGCCTTTTTTGCCCAGAGGCTCCTTGGCGATTTGCACAATGATTTCCTGGTTGGCCTTGAGCATTTCAGAAATCAGCTGAGGCCGGCGCTGAGGCACGTGGCCATGTCCGTGGCGTTCGGGGGGGCGTCCGTGACGCACCGGACGCCCGCCGCGGGGTCCGCCGCGGCGCGCGGGGCGCTGGAAACGAGCGCTGCGCCGGTCGTCCATGCGCGCACTGCGTGGCTCGCGGTCATTCCTAAAATTGTTCTGGGGAGCTGACGGTTGGCCGGCGGAAGAATCCTGCGGCTGCGTTTCCAGGCTCTCTGATCCGGATGGGTCTCCGGACGCGTGAATCTCATCGGCGGTCCCGTGCGCTTCGTCTTCCTCGGCCACAATTTCATCCGCTTCGGTATGCGCGGCGTCTGCTTCGGCGTCGGCGAAATCGGCTCCTCCGATGGGATGAGCTTCTCCGCCTTCAATTTCTTCCTGCGCTTCCTCGTGTTTGGCTTCGGCCAGGCTTTCCGCGAGCGTCCGGGCCTGATCCTCGGACAAGTCCGCAGGTGGCTGCAAAGTTCGCGCGGAATCGCCGTGTTCCTCCTCCAAGGCCTCGCTCGCTTGAGCCGGTTCAAATTCAATCCATTCTTCGTGTGCACTTGATACGGGCGGTGGAACGGAATGCGGGATAGCGTTTTCGCTTGTGCCCGGGGCCGCAGCCTCAGAGTCGGTTTCTTCCATGCGTTCGTGACTCGGCCAATGCACATGCCCGGCCGGGCGCGACTCATGAGCCAGATCGTCGCGCAAAGACTCGACTCGAGTTACCGATTCTGTTTCAGCGGAAGACTCGGCAGGTGCGTAGAGCGAACTTGGAAGCGATGATGCCGTATCTTCTCGCTGTGCAACTGGTGTAGTCGAATCCGCCACTCCCGCCATGCTTTCAAATTGAGTATTTACATCAGAAGTACTCCCCTGCGCCGTAGTTGGAGCCACCGGAGGGGCGGGCCCGCGGTCTCTGTATTTCGCAAGCGATTCGCCGGGCAACAAGATAGGTTCGAGTGTTTCCGAAGGCGGAGTGAACTCGCCCTGACGGTCGCGCGGTGTGAATGTGGAGCGAGGTGCATTGGGAGAAGCATATTTCGAAGCGGGCAAATCGCGCCCGCGCGGACGGTCACCCCGGCCGCCGCTACCGCGACGGAATCGCCCACCACGCCCACCGCGTCCGCGGTCGCCGCCGCGTCCCTGACCATGTCCCCCGCCATAGCTACCGCGGTCACCCCGATCGTTTCGGGGCCGGTCGTTCCGCACATAACCTTGATTGGCCGGAGCCGGTCGATTGAAAGTAGGGACGGGCTCAGCTGGAGGCGCATTAAATTCCTGTGCTGGAGAAGCCTCACTCTCCTGCGAGAAAGAGCCCGAAGGATTTACCGCTCCAGGCTGCGACTCAAACTCCGTTTCGGTCAAAGAGGGTCCGCTTTCGCCCGGAGAAAATGCTGGAGTTTCCCTCTCACCTGATGACTGACCGTGTTCCGCCAGTGGTTCCGCGCCGCCATACTGAGGCGCGGCAGGTGCTTCACCCGGAAGCGAGCCAACGCTTTGCGCCGGCAGATTGTCCATTGGCGTGCCCGGAGAAGTTATCGGCGCAGGCTTCGGAGCTCGTTCCTCCTCGGCCGGGACGTGGTCGTACTCCTCAAGATGTTCCAGGAAGTCGCTGACGTAGAGGAAGGCGTCGGTATCGCGCCCGATATCCACGAAGGCCGATTGCATGCCGGGCAGCACGCGGGTGACACGGCCCTTGTAAATACTTCCAACTAGAGCAAATTCTTTTTCGCGTTCAATGTAAATTTCGCAGAGGTGCCCATCTTCCAAAATGGCGACCCGCGTCTCGTGGGGGGTCGCTGAAATGACCAATTCTTTAGACATGAATACTCCTCAGAGCGCATCAGCGCGGCCGGGCGCATAACGCCCGCGCGCACGTGGGCCGCGGCGTTCCCGGCAATCGGGAAACCATTGCTGCGGCTTATTGAAATGTGAGTTGTGCTTGCCACGCGATGCTGCTCTCGCAATTGGGAAGCGGATCGGCTTGCAGCCGGTTGGCGTTTCCCTATGGAATCAATTGACGAAGCGCCGGATGCGAACATTCATCACCAGGCCCAACGCCAGAAAAACGAACAAAGTTACAGATCCGCCGTAGCTCATCAACGGCAGCGGAATGCCGGTGACCGGCATCTTGCCGATCATCATCGCCGCGTTCACCAGCAGGTGAAAACCCAGGATCGCCGCAACGCCCATCACTAAATACATTCCTGAGCGGTCCATTGCACGCTGCGCATTATGCACCAGGCGCAGCAACAAAGCTGTATATAAAGCCAGCGTTATAAAAACGCCGATGAAACCTGTTTCTTCAGCCAGCGCCGCCAGAATAAAATCCGAATACCGGACGGGAACAAAACCGCCCTGGTTCTGGCTGCCGCGTCCCAATCCCTTGCCCCAGAATCCGCCTGCGCCAACCGCAATCTCCGACTGCAGGATCTGGTAGCCGGACTTCTTGGGATCGTCTTCCGGCCGGAGGAACGTCTGTACACGTTCCTTCTGGTACGGCTTCAAAACGTAATGCCATCCGACAGGAATCAAAACCGCGGCCAAAACCAAAAGTGCGACCGCATGCTTCCATTGTATCCCGGCGAGGTACGCTCCTACAACTGCCACTGGAATAAGCACCAGGGCGGTGCCCAGATCCGGTTGCTTCAGAATCATCAAGAGCGGCACGCCCGTCAGGACTCCTATCTTGACGAAATCTCCCAAAGTGAGCTGGTCGGTTCGCACTTCACTGTAAAAGCGTGCCAGCACGATAATGATGATCAACTTGAACAGCTCCGACACCTGGAATGACTCTCCCATAAGGTGGACCCACCGCTTCGCGCCAAGGCGGGTTTGCCCGACGGCAAGCACGGCGGCCAGCGCCACAATTCCAATCAGATAAAGAACCGGGGCTTGCTCCAAAATGCGGTGATAATTCACGCGGGAAATGATCAGCATGCAAAATACGCCGAGCCCCAGCCAATAAAGCTGCTTCATGTATACGGGAGATCCCGGCACGCGGATATTGTGCGTCGCGGAATAAATTTCAACGACTCCCAGCAAGCAAATTGCGCCGGCAATGGCCAGCAGCCACCAATCATATTCGCGGATTCCAGCTTTTTCTCTCATTAGAAACGAAACGCTTTCCTGCGATTCAGTGCATTGGCCGCGCGGGGCTTCCCGCTGCATTAGAGGCCTGCGGTTTTGCACCTGCAAGCGGCACGGGTTCGGATTGGGCCAATGTCGGTGGCTGCTGCTGAATGCTATTTGTCGCCGGCGTCACCTTGGCTGCAACGGCAGTCATTGGCGGTTTCAAGTTTCCATTCTTCTTATCAAAATAGGCCTTCACAACATCGCGCACAACCGGTGCGGCAATTTCACCACCATGGAGCATGGTGCTTTGTACCAGGACGGAAACTACAATCTCTGGATTCCTGCGCGGCGCGAAGCCCACGAACCACGCATTATCCTTGTAGTCGCTGCGGTTTTTGACTTTCGCAAGGCCCTGCGCGCTGATCACTTGAGCGCTGCCGGACTTGCCGCACAGCTCCACGCCTTTAATGTAGGCGACGTGGGCAGTCCCGCCCGGGAAAGTTGGGTCCACCACGTTTTCCATGTAATGCGTAACTTTATCAACAGTGTCCTCAGAGATGGGAAACCGGAATTCACCCGCGGGCTGATCTGATTTCAACAAATGGGGCGTCTTGAATACTCCTCCCAGGGCGATGCCCCCGATTGCTCTGGCGAGCTGTAGCGGCGTTGTGGTAATGGGCCCCTGGCCCACCCCCACGGAAATGTTTTCTCCGGGATACCAAGGAGCATGATAATTGCGCTCCTTCCATTCTGCCGAAGGCATCAATCCAGGCTCCTCGCCCGGAAGGTCAATCCCCGTGCGCCGTCCCAGCCCAACTTGCGTCCCATAGTAAGACATGCGATCAATCCCCAAGCGCATACCAACATTGTAAAAAAAGACGTCGCAGGATTCCGCGACGGCGTGTTCCAGGTCAACAGTACCGTGGCCTTTCGGCTGCCAGCAGTGATATACGCGGCCGTAAAAACTTGCTTGGCCGGGGCAGAACGCCGTAAAGGATTCGGGAACGGCCTTCGTTTCGAGCATTGCCGTAGCCATAACAATTTTGAACACAGAGCCGGGTGCGAGTTGCGCTTGAATCACACGATCCATCAGCGGAAGGTTCGGATCGCTATTCAGGCGCTGCCATTCTTCCTTGGAAACGCGCACCGCAAATGCATTTGGGTCGGGCGACGGACGGCTGACGAACGCAAGGATCTCTCCAGTTTCCGGATTCATGGCCACCACTGCGCCCTTCTTATCGCCCAGAGCCGCTTCGGCCGCCGCTTGCACATCGTAATCAATCGTCAACTGGATGGATTTCCCCGGTACCGGCTCAATCTGCTCAAGCCGGCCCATCTCCTTGCCCACGCTGTTGACGATGATTCTGCGCAGGCCGTCATTGCCTTGAAGGACGCTGTCGTATTGCTTCTCTAATCCAGACTTTCCCGCCATATCGCCGGGCCGGAGCTTGCCGTCGCTCTTTTCAATTTCAGCTTCGCTCACCTCACCCACATACCCAACGGCACTCGAAAGAAATCCCGCGGGGGGATATCGGCGGCGGCTCATCATCACCATTTCCAGCATCGGCAGGTCGGTGCGATGTGATTCGATGTAGGCGACGTCGGCCGTGCTCGCTTCAGGCTTGATTACGATCGGCTCGTAGGTAGGCAAGTACTTGGCGGTTTCAAGTTGCTGGCGCAAATCTTCGATGGAAACATTCAGAGCGTCGGAAATTGAAGGAAGAGCTCGATTCACGATTTTCATGTCATCGCGCAGCAACAGGATGCTGAACGACGCATAATTATCCACCAGGACACGGCCATTACGGTCGAGCATTCGCCCGCGCGGGGCTATCAGAGGAATGGTACGGATACGGTTGCGGTCCGCAAGCTCCTGGTAGTGCGTCGAATCGACAACCTGGAGCTTCCAGAAGCCCACTAGCAGCAGTACCGTCAAGCCCACGATGACGTAGGAGACCACTGCCAGCCGCCCTTGCGGCAATTTGGAATCACTTCCTAACGAGAACGACACGATTGCTTAACCTTCAAAGAAGTGCAAGCCACAGTAACACCTGCACATTTTCAGTGCAATATGACCGCTGGGGCAGGGATACCCTATGTGCCACTGCCCCGCACCAACGCCGGGGAGTTGCAGGCAGTCGTCAGCTTGGCAGACGTAGGCGGTCGAGCAGCGGAAAAAGGACCACGGCGACCAGGGCGTTCACGCCCGCGGCAATCCCTAGACTTGGACTAAAAAAGTTTTCGTGCTGTCCGAGCAGTACCCGCTGAATCAAGTTGTAAACTCCCTGGTGGAAAAAATAAAAGGCCGCCGTCAATCCGATGCGGCTGAGGGGGTGCTCCACATCAATCCGCGACCCGAAGGAAGAGGCCAAGTATCCCACCAGAGTCTTGGCGATTCCGTAGAGGCCGATGGCCGACCGCCCCAGACTGTCCTGCATCAATCCGATCATCATTCCCAGCAGCAGGCCCGAAGACGGATTCCGCTGGCTGAATCCGAAATAGAGGGTGATCAGCAGCGGCAAATCCAGCATGCGTGCGCGTGGAAAATAAACCGGAAGAAAACTTTGGATCAGCAGGGCGGCCACGGCCACGCCCACCACGGCCCACAAGTGGAATTTGTGGACTTCAATGTGCGTTTCTGTGCGTGCGTATGCGGCCATGAGTAACAGTTACCGAGATATTCCCCCGAGCGGGGGATGGATGATTTCATTCAGTGTTGCAGCGGCACTCACTCTTCGCGCTTCACCGTAGCGGCCGCTGATGTGCCGCCAGGAGCGGCGTCCGACGCAGTGCTCACAGGTTTCGTAATCGATTCCTGCTTCATCAGCAGGACCATCACTTCCTCCAGCCTGTCCAAATGCGCGGCGGGCTGTACACGTATTTGCTTGAACGGCGATCCCGACTTCACTTCCGTGACCGTGCCCACCGGCAAATCTTTGGGAAAGATGCGGTCCTCGCCGGAAGTCAGCACCTCTTGGCCAACGGTCACCGTTTCATCGTTACTGACATATTTCATTTGTACGAATGGGTCGCCCGAGCCGCCGATTGGGCCCTGAATTCGCGTGCCAGCCAGCAACGCGCCGAGGCCGCTGTCTTTATCGGTTATGAGAAGGACTTCCGAGGCGCCTCCAAAAACTTCGAAGATCTTGCCCACCACTCCGTCGGGGGTGATCACCGGCATGTTGCGGCGAATCCCGTCCTTTTCCCCTCGATTGATGTAGAAAGTGTGGCTGGAGCCGTCCGCGCTCGAGGCAATCACGCGCGCCACGGCCATGGGAACGTCGGGGTGGGAATCACGAAATCCGAGCAGTGTGGCCAGACGCTGACCTTCCGCGGCCTGGCTTAACAATTGCGTATTTTGGACCCTCAGGCGGTTCACTTCTGCCTGCAACGCCCCATTCTCCTGTTTGGTGTGTACCAGGTCGAAATAACCGCTCCAGGTGCCCCGGATCTTGGAGATGGTCCATGTGCCCGCGCGCTCAAAGGGAGTGACGATCCCCACAGCCCAAAGTCGAATCAGCCTGACCTGGTGCTCATCTTGGCGAATCTGACCGGCCAGCAGTAACACCTGCGCAACCAGCACAAAGGTAAGCAGCGCGACGGAGCGATGGCGACCGGGGACCGCGAGCATCAGCCTATACCCTCCATCAAAATCCCTTAATCTATGGAAACGAGCCGCAACAGCCGGAAATCCGAAAGCATTTTGCCGGTGCCCAGCACCACCGATGCGAGCGGATCGTCCGCCACGGAGACCGGCAATCCCGTCTCTTCCCGGATGCGCTTGTCGAGATTTTTAATCAACGCGCCGCCTCCGGTCAGGACAATTCCGCGATCGCTGATGTCGGCGGAAAGTTCCGGGGGAGTGCGTTCCAGCGCCACACGAATAGCGTTGAGAATTGTGGCCACACACTCGGAAAGTGCTTCGCGAATTTCGCTGTCATCAATCGTGACCGTGCGGGGGACTCCTTCAATCAAATTCCGGCCCTTCACTTCCATGGTGAGAGGTTTTTCCAGCGGATAAGCGGAGCCAATTTCCATCTTGATCTGTTCTGCGGTGCGCTCGCCCACCAGCAAATTGTATTTGCGCTTCAGGTAATGCATCACCGCCTCGTCCATCTCATTTCCGGCCACGCGCACGGAACGCGAGTAAACGATGCCGCTCATAGAAATCACCGCGATGTCGGTCGTTCCGCCGCCGATATCCACGACCATGTTGCCGGAGGGTTCTTCGATGGGCAGCCCGGCGCCAATGGCCGCTGCCATGGCCTGTTCCACAAGATAAACTTCACTGGCGTGCGCGCGATAGGCAGAGTCCTGCACCGCGCGCTTTTCGACCGGCGTAATCTCACTCGGCACTCCGATGACAATCCGCGGGTGGACCAGCATCCGGCGGTTGTGCGCTTTTTGGATGAAGTAGGTGAGCATTTTTTCTGTCACCTTGAAATCCGCAATCACTCCATCCTTCATCGGCTTGATGGCCACAACGTTGCCCGGCGTTCGTCCGAGCATGTCTTTCGCTTCCTTCCCCACGGCCACCACTTCGCCTGTGTTCTTGTTTATGGCCACAATGCTGGGCTCGTTCACCACGATGCCCTTGCCGCGGGAGAACACCAACGTGTTCGCCGTGCCCAGGTCAATGGCCAGGTCGGAGGAAAACAGGCTGAAGACCGACCGGAAGTTGTATCCATTCTTTGACATGTCCACCCTCAGTATGGGGCATTCCAGGTGCAATATCTAATTGCGCCTTGTTCCACGTTTCGCTCAGGGAATCACTATTTGCAGGGATTTGGTTGACGTGCCTCCCCTGCGGTTCTGACCGGTTACCACAATTGTCTGGCTGCCCTTCGTAAGCTGTCCTGTGAAGAACCGGAAGTGTCCATCGGGCGAAATGTCAGCTACGGGCTGACCATTGATAATCAGCGCCGCGCTGGGCTCCGTTCGTCCGATGACCTCCACCACACTTCCGTGTAACACAGGCTGGTCCAATTCCAACAACATGGACTGGCTCTTGCCTTGCGCTACCAATGTGAATTTGTAGGCGTCGCTCGGCTCGCTTTCCTTCTTGCTGGGCCCAATCGCCGTCACATTCCAATAGTAATCTCCGGAGTCCAGTCCCGTGACCTCAGCGCTGGCAGCGGTCACATGCAGCTTCTCGGCCGCCAACTTGTTGAAATTGGAACTCAAGCCCACGCGAAGAGTGTATTCCACGGCGTCAGGAACAGGTTTCCATTCAAATCGAATGGAGGCTTGCTTTGGATCCGGTTCAATCAGTGGCTGCAGATTGAGGGGCGACACCAGGTCCGGAGGCGCCAATACATTTGATTTCACAATTGGGCCCCCGCCCCCGTTCATCGAAGCCTTCTCCCACTTGTTCACTTGAATTTCTTGATTCGCCTGCTTCACGTCCGCGCTGCCGGCTTCGATGGTGATATCGCTTTCATTCTTAGTCGGGTCCGTATGCACGGCCGCGCGGCTGTTCTCTTTCATGGAAGCTCTGGCATCTGCGAAGGAGATCTCAGCTTTGGACTTTGGTGAATCCCACGTCGGAGTCGCAAGATCCACCGCGCCTGTGCTGACATGCATACCGACATTGGTGGACTTATCGCTCGCCACCGCATTTTGTTCCACAGTAACCAGCGTGTCCGCCTTCACGGTGTACGTTGTTCCATCCGGAAAGGAAAGTCTGGCCAATCCGTCCGACCCTGTTTGGATCAGATCGCCCTTGTCGAGCGTTGACCCTCGGGTTGCGTTTTCCCACCTCGTCGAACTTACGTGCTTCACTTGCACCGCGCCGTCCAGATCCACGAATCGTACTTGACCCGGCGTGATCGGCCCCTTCGCGCTGTCGTCGCCGTTCACCACTCTTTCGAAATGGTCCAGGGCGCTGGTCACCCAGGCCGGATTCATCAGGTAAACAACAGCCATGATGATTGCAAAACCCAACACCAAATAGACGGCCACCGTCTTGTAGGTGACGGCTGTCCAATACACCTCGACCCGGTTAATTTTCTGCCGCGGTTCGCCGGGTTGTGATGGCCCATGCATGCAATAAACCTTTGTTTTTGAGCTGTTTTCGAATCTAGCACAGTGACTAGTACCCGGCAAGACAACGCCGGTAAGGTGATTTCCGCACACGCAACACCTGCTGTGCCCCGAGAGGGGGCAACG
>Ga0209167_10000304_pt1 | contig 41035 bp, 36 predicted proteins | sample Coa_R1_9_FD_187154 | JGI IMG/M metagenome (GOLD analysis project Ga0209167, IMG submission 187154) | Surface soil microbial communities from Centralia Pennsylvania, which are recovering from an underground coalmine fire - Coalmine... | ecosystem: Environmental > Terrestrial > Soil >...
GGGGACTGGGGACTGGGGGCTGGGGACTGGGACTAGCCGCCTCAAGGGCCAAGCCCCTCTTCCAGTAGTGACGCCCCATTGACGGTCGCGCTGTAACGTCTTGCCGGATAGCGCAGGAGACCCGCTGCAATCCCGACATCCGCTCAACATCACCGACCTTGAGTGCTGGAGCTGCTCGCGCGCTCTGGCCATCGAGTGCTACAGGCTGGCGAACCGGTTCCCGGGTTACGAACGGCACGCGCTCGGCGGACAGCTTCGGCGATCAGCTTCTTCCGTGCCGGCTAACATTGCAGAGGGATTCGGCCGGGGCACTGCGCGAGACTACCTGCGGTTGCTGTACATCGCGCGTGGGTCGCTGCTGGAGACGGAAAGCCATCTCCTCCTTGCTCGAGACGTCGGCCATCTGAGGCCAGACGACATTGCCAGTGCACTTCGGTTGCGTGGCGAAGCAGGCCGCTTGCTCAACGGCTTGATCGCGAGCTTGAGAAGGCGAAAACGTGAGGGACTCGGGTTAGGGACAGGGGATTAGCGCCATCTGCGTTGACGACCGCGATACCGCCTGCCGTGAGGATGACTCCGATCCCGTCGGTCACGACGTTTGGGGGACCGTAGGCGAACGCGATGCGGGTCCCATCGGGGGACCACGCGGGGTCTCCGGTGAACTGATTGTTCAGGGCATAGATCAGCGTCGGGCTCGAGGCGTCCGGGTTCATCTGATAGATGCCGCTGGTGAACGGGTACGATCCGGCATGTATGCGATGTGTTTGCCATCCGGGGCCCAAGCCGGCGCGCCAATATCACCCTGGCCGGTATCCAGTGTTCTCGTGTTCGTACCATCAGAATCGACGAGCACGATTCCAGCGCCTCCGTCGCCGATGACGTCCTGGGCTGCGATCGCGAGCTGAGTGCCGCCCGGCGACCAGAAGATCGGTCCTATCATTGTCCCTGTTGGCAAGCTTGAGTGGGCGTCTGTTCCATCCGCCTTCATCACCCATATCCCGACGTCCACTTGCCCACGAAGGGGTCGTTTGGCTGCGCGTAAACTGCCCGTGGATCTAGTGAGCGTGCTTCTCCAGCACGGCCGCCATGCGCGTCTGGTAACCGCGGCCGCCAGCCTTGTAGGCGACGATTGCGCTTTCCGCGACGCGCAGCGTCACGGCCACCTTCCGCGGCTTCTTCTGCGGCCCGCGCTGACCACGTTTCCGACGGACCGACGCTTCGGCGAGTGCCGGGAGCGTTTCCGCCATCGGCTTTAGGGCCGCCAGCTGCTCCCGAGTGAGCGCGGGTGAGTCAACCGCGACCCAGTCTTTGCGGCTGATGCGATCAGGTCTGTTCTTTCTTTTTGGCATGATACGTCGTGGTTTCCCTGTGGTTCGCTTTGCGAAGACTGATTACCCGAAGTGCCGCTCCGCGCATGGTGAAAACCAGGACGTGCACGCGCTCGCGGACCACTCCAAGAGCAATGATACGACGCTCACCGTACGAGCGTCGGGTGTCCGGTGTCGTCAATGCAGTATCGAATTCGAAATTCCCTGCTTCAGCCATGTCGACGCCGTGCTTTGCGATGTTCGCGTGGTTCTTGGCCATGTCGAACTCGATCTTCACGATTTAAATGTACATCGAATTAAATCGTGGCGTAAGGATCGTTTTCGCACCGGAATCGCGCAGAGGCTGATGTCGAGCGACGTGTCACTGGCGCGCATCCTCGTGGCCTACTGTTTGACGAGCGTGATCGCCACCGGGATTGGGTGTGTCCAACGTGTGTCCCGATGAGCGGTCATCATCGGTTACATCGGCCGTAGAGCCGGGCGCATTCGGCGGTGTTCACTATGAGAACGGCTATGTTCGCCGGAATCCGCAGGGCCCGACGCGTCGAATTGGGAAGTCTGACGGCCGAACCACGGTGTTGAGGCGGCCGGCTCCCCGTGCACCTGGGGAGTGACGGCGATTCCCATGGGCACCCATGGGGAGTGTGCGGCGGATCTTGTCGCCAAAATCCGATATTGCTATTGTGGGCTTCTCAATTTCCGCGAGGGGCGATGGCGGTCTCTCCAGTGGGGACGGCGCGGGGACCAGCACGCGGTGATGGCCGCGTTGCGATCATGCTGGCGATAATGTCGTGCGTCGTCGCAGCCGGCTGTTCCTCGGGTCCAACCAGCCCGCGAAGCAATCCCATCAGCACCGGCTCGGTGACCGGTTTTGTCCTGGTTGATTCTGCCGGCGGCGGCGGTGGGTACGGAGGCGCGGGTATTGAGGTAAAGCCATCCGATTGGTGGCTGGTCGCGAAGCCATCGAGTATGACTGTAACGACTGCGTCTGACGGGTCATATACGGTTTCGAACGTCCCCCCGGGTGATGGCGAGGTTGTTGTGGAGATGCCGGCCGGAACAGTGGTCCCTGTCGGATACTGCAACGCGCCTGTCCCGGTGACATTTAGTGGCCTGAAAGCGGGCGGAACGGTCACCGTGAACATCACACTCGCCTGTACCCGGAGCCCCTGGGACTACTAGCAAGCAACCAAGTAGAGGTTTACCGCCTGGATGACCCGCCGATTCGCCCGCCCGGCCGGCTCGCCGTGTCCCTGCGCCTGCGTCCGATCATGACCGGACAGTACGCCGATTAGCGAAGCCGCGGATGAGAACGGGAACCGGGCCCCGTTCACGGCGAACTGCGTGGCGACGGTGCGTGGCGAGCATGTCACAGGCCTCCCCCTAAGAAGTGTATGGAAGAACTTGCCCTACACCTCCGAATCCTCGAGCGCGTTCGCAGCCGCGGAGGAGTCAAGAAAAAGCTGACGATGCCTGGCGATGCCGCCTGTGATCGAATGCCAGATGTGCTCTGGAAACCCCGAGGGCAGCGCGGACTCCAGCCGTGCTATCGCACCCGCCGCCGCGTCCGCGAGTTGCACCATTTCATCGAATGCGCCCTCAACCCCCGTCTGGACTGCGAGTCGTCGCCATTGGCGGATTGGTATGCGGCTGATGAGGTAGTACGCCCGGCTTCCCCGAAGGGCCATCGCGAGCTTGACTTTCTCATACGGCAGCAGATTCGGCCCGCGCCCGATGATGGGCCACGCCGAGATCACGTCGTAGAGCGGGGTCAAGCGGTAGCCGTTTCGCCTGAGGAAAAGGGAGAAGTTCTTCGCGTGTCCGTCCGGCGCCGCCAATAACCAGAACGCGAGTTGAGCTTTAGCGAACGCGAGGGAGTCGTATTCGGGGGCCTCGCCTCCGGCTAATAGCTCGAGTGCGGATTTTATGCCGGGACCACCGTCGCTCTCGTACTTTCGCTGTGCCGGAATGCCCCTGGCTTGGCAGAGGTCTTCCTGGGGTAGCCTCGCGATCCATCGTCTGCCGGCGGGTGAGCGTTCGAATTGCCGATCGAAGCGCTCAACGACGAGCGCCTTTTCCCGTCCAATGTCGTCCTGGAAGACCTCGATCTCTGTTCCCGCGACCGGTAACCCCAGCTCCTGCAGAAAGTGGGTACACAGCCATTCGTTCTCAATCGAGTCGTGCATGTCGGCCCGAATATTCGCGATGAGGCCGAGTGGCAGCTTGAGAATGTGTGTGGTTGGCGTAGCCCCGCCTGGCACGTGCCATCGGGCGCCGAGGCGAAGCAGGGCGGTCTTCTCCTGCGCGCCGGCGATGGAGATCCGAAATTGGTCGCCCTCAGGATCTATCCCGAGAGTCTTGGACGCGGTGACGCCGCGGAGAATTTGGGCGACTCGGGATTCATTGAGCGGCTGGGCCTCGATCGTTTGAACGGGCCCCGGATCAACGCCGGCGGGAACCAATTGGACCGCGCCGACACAGTCGCGGCCGATGGCGGCGAGGAGGTCGAATGCCTGCGTCGAGTTAGTGGCGAAGCGCTGGCGTACCCGATTCCTGATAGCTTTGCTGTCGGGGAGCAGGTTGTCGAACCAATCATCGACGATGCGTCCGCGATAGGGCGCATTGCCGGGCACGATAGGAAGTGAGAGAGACAGCGGCCGGGCGAGAGGTGATTTGACCCAGCGCTCATCGTACTGGAAGACGTGACTTCCGCCTCGGTTCAGGTGCCACACGCCGACGAGCTCGCCGTTCATTAGAACGTCTAGCGCTTTTGGCGACCTAGGCATTTACCATTGTCCGCGCGGCGCCTTCTCTCGGCTGGACCGCTTGGTACCGGCGTTTGTTTCCTCGAGAACGAGGCGTGCGCCCAGCGCGAGTAGTAACCGCTGGATCTGGCCGAAGCCGACGTTTGCAGGGTCCTTCTCAATCTCACTGATGCGTGCGGCCGAAACACCCAACGATCGGCCGACACCGGCCTGGGTCAAGCCCTTCGATGTGCGGAGGGCCCGCAGGTACGCGGCGAGCTGCTCTGGAGCCTGAATTGGGTACATTTTTGGCGAGGGTCGCAGTTTAAGCGATATATTGAATCTGGCCGATTCAAGCTAAAGCTTGAGTGGTGCAGAATCAAGCTTGAGCTTGAGTGGTGCAGGATCATGCTGAAGCTTGCAAACGACGGCGCGCAGCCGTCGCGCGCAAATCGCTTCGACCTGTTCGGCGAGCAATCGCCGCGTCACAGGCGATGTTGACCCCTCGAATGGGTCGCCGAGCAGGTCAGACCTCGAGAACAACAATCGCTTCGCAGGGGCCGACGCGTCGAACTGGGAAGCGTGATGGATGACAGCGGAGAAAGCGGGACTTGCGACGCGACGCGTGATGCGGGAACGACGTAGACCCTGACTCGTGCCGGCCGTATCTTCAGGCACTCTGTCCGCGCGGGCGGTGCCAATGACGGACGTGCGAGACCAGCTCGAGGCGGTGGTAGGCGACGCGTACCACATCGAGCGAGAGTTGCCGCCCGGCGGGATGTCACGGCTCTTCCTCGCCACCGAGCGCTCGCTCGATCGCCGGGTCGTGATCAAGCTCCTGCCCCCGGAGTACGCGAGTGAAGCGAGTGCTGCGCGGTTCCAGCGGGAAATCACGCTCACCGCGCACCTCCTGCATCCGCACATCCTTCCGATCCTGACCGCCGGGTCGAAGGGTGGACTTCTTTACTACGTCATGCCGTACGTTGAGGGCGAGTCGCTCCGGCAGCGGCTCGAGCGCGACCGGAGGTTGCCCATCGCGGTGGCCCTCCAGATCCTCGGCGATGTGGCAGACGCGCTCGCGCGGGCGCACCGGGCGGGAATCGTGCACCGGGACATCAAGCCGGAGAACATCCTCCTTCAAGAGGAGTACGCGTTGCTGGCCGATTTTGGCGTCGCCAGGGCGCTGCATGAGGCGACCGGCAGCACACGACTTACGGACACCGGGATGGGACTTGGCACTCCGGGATACATGGCGCCAGAACAATTGGCCGGGGACCGCAATGTTGACGCCCGGGCGGACGTGTACGCGCTGGCAGTGGTCGGGTACGAAATGCTGGCGGGCGTCGCCCCGTTCACTGGCTCGACGCCGCAGGCGGTGGCATCGGCGCATTTCACTTCGCCGCCCAAGCCACTCGAACAAGTCCGATCCGAAGTACCGTCCGCCGTCAGCGACGCGATCGGCCAAGCACTCGCGAAGGACCCCGACCGGCGGTTCCCCACGGCGGCCGCGTTTCGAGCCGCACTGGCCGGGGACCGTCAGGTCGCGCGTTCGCGCGCGACACCATTCGGCCGATGGGTCGTCAACGTGGCCGCGATCGTCATCGTCGCGGCGATTGCAACCGCGGGATGGTTGCACCGGCGGGCGGGTACCGCGACCGCTGCACGTGAGCCGGTACGTCTTGCGGTACTGCCGTTCGACAATGTCGGCGACTCGGCCAATTCGTATTTCGCCGACGGCTTGAGCGAGGAGATCACCGACCGGATCGCGCGTGTCCCGGGCGTGAACGTGATCGGGCGCACGAGCGCCCTCCAGTACCGCACGTCGGGTAAGACGGCTCCGGAATTCGGTCGCACTCTGGGCGTGCAATACGTCCTGGATGGCACCGTTCGGTGGGCCAGCGCATCGAATGGCGGCAAGCGAGTTCGCATCACGCCGGCGCTGATCCGCGTCAGTGACGGCACACAGGTGTGGGACGAACCGTACGACGGGGTGCCGGCGGACGTCTTCGAGCTGCAGTCGGATGTCGCCGAACGGGTTGCCCAGTCGCTTCAAGGCACGTTGCTGCCTGGGCAGCGCCAGGCGCTTCGTACGGCGCCGACGGAGGACCTCGAGGCATATCGCCTCTACCTGTTGGGCCGAGAGGAGTGGAGGAAGCGCACACCGGAGGGGTTGGCGCGGGCGACGGCGTATTTCCAGCAGGCGATTGATGACGACCCCAAATACGCCCGAGCATACGCCGGACTCGCGGACGCTTATGGTCTGTATTGGGAATACGGCATTCGTACCCTGCCACATGACACGGTATTTGCCCGTGCGACGGCGGCCGCGTCGCGGGCACTCGCGATCGACTCGACGATCGCCGAGGGACATGCCGCCCTGGGTAATCTCCAAATGAGTCGCTGGGACTGGCCGGACGCGGAACGCGAGCTCCGCCGCGCGATCGAGCTGGATCCGAATTACACGAGCGCCCATCAATGGTACGCGGAGTACCTCATGATGCACGGCCGCATTGACGAGGCGCTGGGCGAGGCCTCGACCGCCTTCCGGCTCGATCCATTGGCGGGCATCGTCGCGGATGCGTACGGCCTCGCACTGTCAGCGAAGGGTCGCACCGGCGAGGCGACCGCGGTCTATCGTGCCGCGATCGCTCGCGACTCGACACTCAGTTACTTGCGACGCGGCTTGTGCCTCATGTATGTGTACGCCGGCCGGTCGGATGATGCGCTCGCGCTGCTCACAGCGGTACACGATACCTCGAGCCTGGATCGCGACTTTGTTCTAGCGGGGGCCCAACCGGCGGCGCGTCGCCGGGCGATAGCCAGGATGCACCTGGGGATGCTCGGCACTTTCGAGTACACCGAGGCGACGGGGTTTGTGATGCTTGGCGAGCCGGATTCGGCGTTCGCGGCCGCGGACCGCGCACTCGCCGCACACGACGAGAATCTCGGATACATGAACGCCGAGCCGATGTGGGCGCCGCTCCGAGCGGACCCCCGATTCGCCGCCGTGATGCGCCGAATGGGTCTGTCGCCGTGAGGGCGAATCCGGCCGCCCCGGCGCCGTCGTTGGGCCGGGCTTGCTCAAACCGACGACCAACAGGCGGGGTCGGATTGGCGAAACCAACTGTGTGGCGCGGCGAACAGAACCAGCGGCAACAGAGGCGATCCGGCGGAGCGCCTGAATCTCTCGCCCTCCAGGACACGTAGTGTTTGCTGTACACCGCTTGCTCCGAATGACCCGATCCGTGCTCACCGAGGTATCCGATCATGGCATCCCCGATCCAGCCTGAGGAGCACCACATCCCTGGCGATCAGCTACTGGCTCGTGCGAAGGAACTCGTTCACGAGGGCAATGTCCGGCGTCTCATCGTCAAGAATGACCAAGGGCACACCGTCGTCGAGCTTCCGTTGACGATGGGTGTCGTCGGTGCGTTGCTCGCACCGGCGTGGGCCGCGATCGGTGCGATCGCCGCCGTCGCGGGGCACTACACGCTCGTCGTCGAGCGCCGGACTCCGCCCGACGCCCCAACGCCGCCGCCCGCAATCGCGGCTGATAGCGGGCCGTCAGCCAGGCCGCCGCGCTGAACGGAATCGCTCGGTACCGCGCGTGACTTGATGTGTGGGGGCTGGGGGCATTCTCGCCTCCCCAGCCGCTTGCGTTCATCTTTGATTACCGTGAGCCAAGACACCGTCCGCGAGCGCCTGCAGGCGACGTTGGGGACAGCCTACAGCCTCGACCGAGAGCTGGGCGGCGGCGGGATGTCGCGCGTGTTCGTGGCCACCGAAACCGCGCTTGGCCGCACGGTCGTCATAAAAGTCCTGTCGCCTGATTTGGCAGAAGCGCTGAACGCCGAACGGTTCCGCCGCGAAATCCAACTCGCGGCCCGGCTCCAGCACCCGCACATCGTACCGCTGCTGACGGCTGGCGAGTCCGGCGGGCTGCCGTACTTCACGATGCCTTTTATTCAAGGCGAATCGCTACGGGAGCGACTCGAGAGCCGAGGCGAACTGCCGGTGACCGATGCGGTCCGTGTGTTGCGCGAGGTCGCGTCAGCGCTCGCGTACGCCCACGCCAACGGCGTCGTCCACCGCGACATCAAGCCGGACAACGTCATGATCTCCGGCGGGTCGGCCATGGTCATGGACTTCGGCGTGGCCAAAGCGGTCAGCGATGCCGCCACGAGGCGCGGTGAAAGCCTCACGCAGTTCGGGGTGGCGCTCGGCACGCCCGCGTACATGGCGCCGGAGCAGGCGGCCGCGGACCCGGCGACCGATCAGCGGGCCGATATCTTCGCGTTCGGCGTCATGGGCTACGAGCTGCTGACCGGCGGGACGCCGTTTGCCGGGCGCCCCGCGCAGGCCATGCTCGCGGCTAACGCGGTCGAGACGCCCGAGGCGATCACGCGGCGGCGGCCCGCCGTGCCCGCTGCGCTCGGATCGCTCATCATGCAGTGCCTCGAGAAACGTCCGAGTGATCGTCCGCAGACTGCGGACGAGATCGTGCGCGTGCTCGACACGTTGCCCACGCCGACCGGCGGGATCCCCGCGACCACCGTCACGCCGCGGCGGTCCGCCGGCTGGCTGGTCGGCGCCGCCCTGGGCGCGCTCGTGGTGATCGGTGCGGCAGCCGTGTTCGAGGTGCAGAAGCAGCGCACGGAGCCGGCCGCCGATGCGCCTACTATGCTGGCGGTGCTGCCGTTCAGGAATCAGGGCCCGGCGTCCGATCAGTACTTCGCCGACGGGCTTACGGATGCGATCACGAATCGGCTCGCCAGCGTGCAACGCCTGGGCGTCATCGACAGCCGCAGCGCCGCGCAATACAGGAACACGAACAAGAGCCCCAAGCAGATCGGCCGGGAGCTCGGCGTTCAGTATCTCCTGGAAGGCACGATCCAGTGGGCCACCGACGAGGCCGGGAAGCCCCAAGTGCAGATCTCCCCGGCGCTGGTCGACGTCGCCAATCTCACGACCAAGCCCGCGGGTGGGCCCTATCTCGTCTCACCGTCCGACGTCTTCAAAGTCCAGACGGAAGTCTCGACGAAAGTCGCCGACGCGCTGAACGTCGCGCTCAACGGGCAGGAACAGAAAGCGCTGAGCGAGCGCCCCACTCAGAATCCGCAGGCGTACGATGCGTTCCTCCGGGGCGAAGCGTTCGACAAATTGAACACGGGGCTCGATCCCGACGCGATCCACCACGCGCTGGACGCGTACAGCGAAGCAACGAGACTCGATCCGCACTTCGCGCTGGCCTTCGCGAAGCTGGGCCGCGACCAGCTCGGCTGGGCGGTCCTCGATCTGACCGACACAACCCGCATTTCAGCGGCGCGGCTCTCGATCGACTCGGCGATCGCGCTCGACTCCGATGAGCCGGAAGGGCACATCGCGCGGGCGCATTACCTCACCTTCATCAACAAAGACCGCGCCGGCGCATACGCCGAGCTGCTTCGCGCCCATGCACTGAAGCCGAACGACGCCGACATCCTGTCCGAGCTGGGCCACGCGCAGATCGTGCAAGGGCAGACCGAGCAGGGGTTCGCGAACATCGCGAAAGCGGTGCGGTTGGATCCTCGCGCGCCCGACGTGATCCTTCGCGTGGCGCAGGAGGCATACGGGGCGCGCCGCTACCGCGAGACCGAGGGCTACGCGGACATGTACATCTCGCTCGCTCCGACATCATCCACCGGGTACAACTGGAAGATCAACGCCCAAATCGACGGGCGCGCGGATACTGCTGGCGCACGTCGTACGATGGAAACGGCCGTGGGTCGTGGCGTGCGGATGTCGGTCGAACTGGCTGGGCAGTACACGAACCTGGGACCGTCGGGCTGGGAGACGCTCGAACGAATGTCGTTCGCGGATGCCGGTGTGGCGCAGTTCATCGACAGCGCCCGTTTCTTTACGGTCAAGCAGGCTGCCTACCTGGCTGACGGGAAACCAGCCATCGCGCGGGCATACGGCGACTCGACATTGAAGATCGCCCTCTCGCCAAAATTCAACGGTCCGATCGAGTTTGCGAGGCACGCCTTCGCGGTGTCGGGCTTCGCGGCGCTTGGCCGCCGCGACGACGCGCAGCGCGAGATCACGACAATCGAGCGCTACCTGGATGGGTTGCCGGCCGACGACCCGCTCCGCAGCAGTATGCAGGAGACGATCGCGCAGGCGTTCGGGACCATGGGCCTGGCTGACTCGGCGATCGCGCACTGCCAAATGCTGCTCAAGCTTCCCAACGGGTTCTCGCTGAACACGGCTCGAACGGATATCTCGTTCCGGCCGCTCAGAGGGAACCCGGCGTGGCAGCAGTTCCTATCCGGGAAATGAGGGCGTGTCCTGTCTCATGGGGCGTCGTCGGAATGGTGGGGAGTTGCCAGACAGCACGGACCCGCTGGTTGTTTGTGCGGGCGGCGAGATGGCCGGTCGCGACCGGCCGCTGCCAGGGACGATTGCAAGGCGCATGTCGGCCAGCTTCTCACGGGAGCACCGGCGGAGATCGCCGCTGAGGAGGGGGCCGATTGGGACGTGTGGGACTGGGGCCCAAATCAGCCCTTCCAATCAGCACGCGGGCGTCCTGCTGGCCGAGGCTGGCATTCGGTTCTATCTTGTGGGCATCACCAACCGCTTAAGGACCTTTCCGTGACGGCTGGCGGCGCCAGGGATGCCCTGCAGTCGGCGCTTGGCGCGACCTACTCGCTCGACCGCGAGATCGGTCGCGGGGGCATGGCCACTGTCTATCTGGCGCAAGACACCAAGCATCACCGGCCGGTGGCGTTCAAGGTGCTCCATCCCGAGCTGGCGGCTTCGCTCGGTCCCGAGCGATTCCGGCGCGAGATCACGTTTGCAGCCGGGTTGCAGCATCCGCATATCCTGACGGTTCTCGATTCCGGCGAGACGGCCGATGGGCAGCTCTGGTTCACGATGCCCTACGTCGAGGGGGAGAGTCTGCGCGCGCGCCTCGTGCGTGAGCGCCAGTTACCGATCGAGGAAGCGGTGCGCATCACCCGCGAAGTCGGCGGCGCGCTCGACTTCGCGCACCGGCGCGGCGTGATTCATCGGGACATCAAGCCTGAGAACATCCTCCTCACGACGGACGGCCAGGCGCTCGTCGCTGATTTCGGCATCGCGCGCGCGTTGGGTCCATCGGGTCCGGAAACTCTGACGGATGCGGGTACGGCCGTCGGGACGCCGGCGTACATGAGTCCCGAGCAGGCCGCGGGCGAGCGAGCGCTCGATGCGCGCACCGACACCTACAGTCTGGCCGCGGTGCTCTACGAGATGCTGGCGGGCGAGCCTCCGTTCACCGGACCGACGGCGCAGGCGGTGATCGCGAAGCGGTTGAGCAGTGAGGCGCCGCCCGTGAGGCGGTCGCGGCCCACGGTGTCTGATGGTCTCGACGCGGCGATCCGGAAAGCGCTGGCCGTCGTGCCCGCCGATCGCTTTGGGACCACCGCTGATTTCGTCAAGGCGCTCGATGCGGTACCGTCCGGGGCGACAGCGGCTGCTCCGGCGGCCGCTCGTGCGACGCCTGTCACGACAGGCCGGCGGGCGCCTGTTGGCGTCGCACTCCTTGGACTCGGCTTCCTGATTGGCGTCGGGGTGTTGTTTGCGTGGCGCGAGCGTGCGGCCAGCCCGAACGACGCGGCGGGGCCGGTGCGCGTCGCCGTGCTGCCGTTCGAAAACCTCGGTGACACGGCCGACGCGTATTTCGCCGACGGACTGACCGATGCGGTTCGTGGCAAACTGACGGCGGTCCCAGGGCTGGCCGTCATCGCGCCTGCGAGCTCCTCGCAGTACCGGCACACGGCGAAGACGCCTCAGCAAATCGGGGCCGAGCTGGGTGGAGTGCGCTATCTGTTGGTGGGGAAAGTCCGCTGGGCCAAGACCGCGAACGGCGGCAGCCGGGTGCAGGTGAGTCCCGCGCTGGTCGATGTGACCACAGGGACCGACACCTGGGAGCAGCCGTTCGACGCACCGCTGACCGATGTCTTTCAAGTGCAGGGCGACATTGCCGGGCGCGTGGTGCAGGCATTGGGCGTGGCGCTCAACGCGGGCGCTCGGCAGACCATCACCGACCGGCCGACGCAGAACCTCGAGGCGTACGACGCATTCCTCAAAGGTGATGCGGTCTCGAGTGGCACGAACGACCCGAGAGCCCTTTCGTTCGCGACCACTTATTACGAGCGGGCGATTTCCCTCGACTCGGCCTTCGCTCTGGCGTGGGCGCGATTGGCGCGCGTCAACGCGGCACTGTACTTCGATGGCAATCCGAGTGCGGAACGGGCGAGCGCGGCGCGGCGAGCTGCGGATCGCGCCAAGGCACTCGCCCCAGGGCGGGCGGAGGGCTATCTGGCCGAGGGAGACTACTGGGAGCTCATCCGTGGCGATCACCATCACGCCTTGGACGAGTACATGGCCGGTGTCAAAGCCGCTCCGTCGAGCGCCGAGCTCCTGACCGCCGCCTCGCTCGCCGAAGAGAGCCTGGGCAACTGGGACGGTGCGCTCGCGCATCTCCGCCAGGCGAGCACGGTGAACCCGCGGGATGCGACGACTGCTCGCCGGCTCGCGACCGCCTATCTCTGGCTCAGGCGGTATCCCGAGGCGACTGCCGCTGCGGATCGGATGCTGACGTTGAATCCTGACAATCCGAGCGGCGTCGAGACCAAGGCTATGGTTGCCGTGGCGCAGGGAGATCTCGCCGGCGCGAGGGCCGTGATTGCCGGCGCGCCGAGCACGATCGACCGTGGTGTGCTGTTGGCGCAGTTCGCGAATTTCTGGGATCTGTACTGGGTACCTGACGACGCCGAGCAGCGGTACCTGCTGACATTACGGCCCGACGCATTCGGAGGCGAGCGCTCGCCGTGGGCCATTTGTTTGGCGGAGACCTACGCACTGCGCGGAGATTTCCAGCACGCCAGGATTTACGCGGATTCGGCGCGAATCGCATTCGGCATCGTCCTGGCTTCAACGCCGGAAGATGCGCAATCGCATGCCGAGCTGGGTGTGGCGCTGGCGATTCTCGGCCGCAAGTCCGAGGCGGTCGCCGAAAGCCAGCGCGCGGTATCAGCGGTCCCTTTGTCGGCGGATGGGTATTCAGGGCCTTACTACCAGCATCTGCTGGCTCGGGTGTACCTGATAACTGGTGAGCCGGACAAGGCGCTCGACGCGCTCGAGCCGTTGTTGAAGGTGCCGTACTACTTGTCGCCGGGCTGGTTGCGGGTCGATCCGGCGTTTGCGCCGCTCCGCGGCAATCCGCGTTTCGAGCGATTGACTACGGAGCCGGCGGGAGCGAAGCCGGCGGCGTAGATGGGCCGGCTGCGGCCGGCGGCCGACAATCGTCTGAGCTGCGCGGCGGTTGCGGCGAGGGGCCGTGCGGGTGTGCGGCCCGACGAGGTGCGGGGGCCGAGATGCGCGGGGCCGAATTCCGGTGTGGGGCCTCGATCGCAAATGCGGGGGCAGGTGAGGTGCGGGCCGTTGCCCGAAGGGGGCGACCTACGGTTCTCGAACGGCCCCCGCTGCCCTCGTCAGCAGGTCCTGTGGCTAGTTCGGCCTGAACGCCAGCGCGATCGGCAGGGCAAGAGCGCTTCCGCTGATGGTGAGCGCCGCGGTTGGAGCACCGGATGTCTTGAGCTGGCTCGCAAGGAATTCCGAGACGGTGTTGGTAGCACTTGTGACCCAGAGGTTGCCGCTTCGATCGAAGGTGATGGCAACCGGGGAGCTCAGGCCCCCCGTCTTGCCGGAAGCGCTCAACGTCGTAGCGGGGGCCGGGTTCCCGCTAGCCAGTAGCTGGCTGGGTGTGAACTCATACAGCGCGCTCGCGAGATTAGAGGACACCCACAAGTCGCCATCGTGGTCGAACGCCAAGCCTGATGGCGAGATAATCCGCGGACTTGGGTAGTCGAGTGTGACCGCTGGTACGGGGCTACCACTCGAACCGATCTGGCTCGCCGAGAACTCGACGATATCGGCCTCATTGGCTACCCACAGATTGCCGGCGCGGTCGAAGGCGATGGCTTGAGGGTCGCTGACCGAAACACCGTTGCCGGTGATGGCGACAGCTGGTCTAGGATTACCCGAAGCCGCGAGTTGGCTCGAGGTGAATTCGAGGAGCGTACCGCCCTGCGGACCCACGTTTGCCACCCACAGATCGCCGCTGGCGTCGAAGGCGATGGCGATCGGCCCGAACAGGGCTGCTGAGTCGGTCGCGTCAAACGACGTGATGGTGACGGCTGGCTTTGGTGTGTTGCTCGCTCCGAGTTGGCTGGAGGCGTACATGACCAGCATGTTGGGGCTCGTTCCGCCTTCGGCCACCCAGAGATTGCTACTGCGGTCGAACGCGATGCCGGTATTGCCGCTGACGCTGGCGCCCGGCGGTGTGCCGATTACAACCGCCGGCGCCGCACTAGTGCTGGATTTGAGCTGTGCAGCCGAGTAGCCGACAATCGTATTCGCGTCGATATTCGAGACCCAGAGTATGACGCCTCCGGTGCCGGGCCCCGTCGAGGAAGCGCAGGCGTTCAGCACGAACGCGGCGATGAGCATCGACGCGAAAATGGGAACTGCCACTCTGCGGCTCGCTGGGCTACGGCGGGTGCTTGCGACTCGGCGATTGCGGCGATTTAGCGTATGCAGCATCTCGTCCTCACGGGGCGATGCCTAATTCCACCGATCAGGCCGCCACAACATAGCCCAGAGAATCACCGCGGGGGACCTATCATTGTAACGCGGCGATACTGTCTGTAACCGCCCCTATTCGGCACGCAGGCTAGAGCCCGTCGCTGCCATCCGCCTCAGGCTGGCCGGAGCGACATCTCGGCCACTTCCGAGGAGAGATCTGGTAGCTGGTAAGAGAGAAGAGGACGCCGAAGGTGATCAGCAGCCATGTCCCCACTTTGTCGGACGATGCCGGGTCGCTGACGAACGCCTTCACACAGGCGGTCAGTGCCAAGTAGAAGATCGCGAAGAGGAGCCATATCATGATGCGGCGCCGCTCCGTGGGGGCTCTCTGTGTCGTCGCCGGCCCGTCCGCCGTTTGGCGCCTCCCGAACAGAAGGGTGCGCGCGAGCCATGCCCAGTTCACAGCGATCACAGCGATCGCGCCGATTCCGATGATCGACGATATGGATTTGGCCAGGTCGAGCCGGGCGAAGAGGAACAGTGCCACATCGGCGACACCGACGAGGACGAGGATCCAGCCGGCGACGCGCTCCGCAGCGGTCGTGCTCGCGGGATGAGTGGCCGGTGTGTTCAGCGGGCGCATCTTCGGGAGGTAGTTGCCGGTGAGGACGAACATGGCGCCGATGACCGTGCCGACGCCGCGCCGGGCGAGCGTCGCATCGATGACGCCGGAACGGGCGCCGAGTCCGAGCGCGGTGGCAACGGCAGCGAGGGCGAGGAAGCCTAGCACCACCGCCTTCACGCTTTGGGCACTGCGAGAGTGTGTACTCATTGTCTGAAAACCTCGTTGTCTGGTCGTGTTGACTAGGACTTGTTCGCCGCTTTGCCGTCTGTTTTCGTCCCTGCGTTGGTGCCGTTCTGCCATCGCCAGCCGAAGGCTTGCGCGAAGCCCAGGATCGCGTCCTCCAGCACGGAGAGCTGGAGTTCGTACACGACCGATTTGCCGTGTTTTTCCGAGGCGATGAGCCCTGCTTCGCGGAGCACGGCGAAGTGGGCCGACATGGTGGGCTTCGACACATCGAAGTGATCGGCCAGCTCGCCGGCGCTCATCGGCCGTTTTCGGAGGAGCTCCAGGACGTGGCGCCGGGTGGGGTCGGAGAGTGCCTTGAAGACCATGCTCATGGTTCGATATTTAGCCAATCATCGAACTATTGTCAAGACCCCCTGTTTGGGGGTCGTCGATGGGCCCTCGCGGGCATTGGCTGGGGCCCCGAGTGCCGGAGTGGAGCAGGGCGGTGGTGGGGGCCGATGCCCGAAGGGGCTACCTACGCTTCCCGAACGGCCCCCGCTGCCCTCTCCAGCCGACCCGTGTCAGCGCCGGAGTAGCCGGGCCAGGATCCCCGAACCTCTCATCCAGCCGCCACGCGGCTTTGCGGCGCGCGTGAACGCGCGTCCGAACTCCAGCGTGGTCCCGTACCGCTCTTTGGGATCGTAGGCCATCGCCTTGGTGAGCACCTTCTCGACCGCCACCGGAATGTTGAGGTCGGGACGCCTCGTGCGGATCGGGATCGACGTGCCCTTGAAGCGGGCGATCATGATGTCCCGCTGCGTTGGCCCGTCGAATGGCAATTGGCCCGTCAGCATCTCGTACACCATGAACGCGAGCGAATAGATGTCCGAGCGGCGATCGAGCGGGTCGCCCCGCAACTGCTCCGGGCTCATGAACTCAGGTGTCCCGACGACGAGGCCGTCCGCCGTGAGCTGCATCGAGGGGCGAAGCGACATCTCCGTCGCGAGACTGAAGTCCATCACGACGGCGCGCTCCGATCCATCGGGCGCCGAGACGATCATGATGTTTTCGGGCTTGAGGTCGCGGTGGATGATGCCGTGCTCGTGGGCGAGGTGGAGGCCCGCAGACATGTCGCGCACGAACCCCGCAGTCACCGCGAGCGACAACTGGCCGGCGCGCGCCGTCCGCACGCAGAGCAGATCTCCCTGCATGTACGGCATCACGATGTAGTCGAAGCCGGCGGACGTCTCGCCCAGGCGGATGATGTGGCAGACGTTCGGATGGGCGAGCTTCGAGCCGAGCGCTGCCTCTCGCCGGAGGCGCGCCATCGCGGTCCGGTCGTTGATGAATTTCGGGAGCAGCTTCTTGATCGCGACGCGCTCGCCGGTGCTGGTATCGCGGGCGAGGTAGACGAAGCACATCCCGCCTTCGCCGATCTTCTGCTCGACCTGATAGCGATCGGCGAGCAACTGCCCGGTCAGACCACCAGGATCCACCGATGGCGGAGTGGCGGCGCTGGGCGCCGAAACGTTCAGATCTGAGTGCGACTCGCCCACCACGGGCAGAGTCCGACGGAATCGGCTGCTACTTCGACTCCGGCGGAGATCCGGGGCGCGTGAACCACCGCTGGCGCGGAATTCCGGTGGCTTCCGACAGGCGCCACAGGAGGTTGATGGGTCCTCCGCCCTTCTTCACATCGTCCGGCGTGAGCTCGATGGCGTCGATGTGCTGGCCCGACAGGCGGCGGACCGCTTCGCGCTGTTCGGGCGTGAGGACGATGCGGACGGGCTCTTCGTCGGCCATTGGAGGACCCCCAATCGAGGAATCGGATCGCAAGCGCAGTGATTTTAACGCGAATATATCACGGCTTCGTAACGGCCAGTCTCGGCGTCATGCCTATGCGAGGACAGACTTTCGAGCTGTTACATGGGGCCAGCGTCCCGACCACGTATCAGCGACCCCAGCATTAAATCTCGCGACGGGACTGCCGGCGAGTCGGTGGGCGGCCGTTGTCGTTCGGGGCCGAAGGTGATGGGTGGCGAGGAGGGTGGTGCGGGCCGTTCGCGAGCGGCCCCCGCTGCGTGGGTCACAGCGTTGGGTGGAACGGCAACCGCTGTATTACTGGGCCGGTCATGACCGGCCCCTGCCAGGGCTGGCATGTATGCGCGTCCGGGGCCTGCGATGGCGTCGCGCGGACTATCCCTGACCGAGGCGGCCCGCGACTTGGTCGCGTGCGGGAAGCGATTGGGCCACGGCTGCCACTTCACAGCGGAGCGCGTAGACCTCGTTGCGGAGCGCCATCAGTTGTTCGGAGACTGCGGCCGCATCATCCGTGTCCGATCCGCGTTTGCCACGCAGCCGGGCCGCGAGCGCCGCGCGCGTGGATGGAAATACCATCGTGCCGATAAACAAGAGCACCGCGCAACTGCAGAGCGGCACGAAGATCGCGGCCAGGGTTTCGGCGTCTCCCATTGTCCAGGCTCCTCACTGTGGTGTAGGCCATACGCGGCGGCGTGTCGCGCGTCCGCCCGATGGTAAGCTATCGGGCGCCAACCCCGGCGCCCAACGGCAGACGTGGCCGGCGGAGCGCTCCGTGCCCGCTCACACGCGCCACTACAACGTACGGGCGGGCGCTGGCCGATGTTTCCGCGCGCGATACCCCGTGCTTCGTGCGTCTTGGTGCTATCCCTGACGAGCAGCGATTTCGCGATGGATATCGCGGCAGCATCGGCGTTGGGGCGGGCGGGGGTCAGGTTGGCCACCACGATCCGACGCACGGCGGGGCTCACGTTGCCCGATGCACGCGTCGTCACGCAACACGCTCTCGAGTTGGTCTCGAGTCTGATACTCGGACCGGTCGTCTGCGCATCACGAGTGGAGCATAGCAATACAGCACGTTCTTATGGCGCGCTTTGCTTCATTAAGTTGCAACCCGATTGCGCGAGTGCAGCCTCAATGGCAAGAGACCATCTATGACTGGCTCAACCTGCGGAACTGCTCCGATACTTTGCGCGCCTCTGCTGCGGAAGGTGGACCGCGAACTGATCAGCCTTCTGCGTTCGCTCGATCCGGATGAATGGGGTCTTCAAACCGTCGCGCCGGCATGGAAGGTTCGCGATGTCGTTGCGCACCTTCTGGACACGCCGCTTCGGAAACTCTCGTTTGTGCGCGATGCCTATTACGCCGATGCCTTCGGCACCCGTTCGCATCAGGATGTCATCGCATTGGTAAATCGTTTGAATCGCGAAGGCGTGAGCGTTTATCGTCGTCTCAGTCCGTCCGTCTTGATCGACATGATGCAGATGGCGTGCGATCAATTCGCAGATTTCCATGAATCTCTCAATCCGTTCGTGCCCGCGGCCTTTGCGGTGAGTTGGGCCGGCGAGGACAAATCGCTGAACTGGTTCGACACAGCGCGGGAATTGACGGAGCGCTGGCATCATCAACAGCAGATTCGGCTCACTGCCAATCGGCCCGGCATAATGGTTCCGGAGCTATACCATCCCGTCCTGGATTGCTTCCTCCGCGGGCTGCCGCATCTGTACCGCGACACTGCCGCGCCTATTGGAACAGCGATCCTTGTCGAGATCTCGGGGGACTGTGGCGGGAAATGGATCCTGGCGCGCGCATCGGCTGGATGGAACTTCGTCGACGGCGAAGGTACGAACCTGGCGTCGCGAGTGACGATCCCGCAAGCGTTGGCGTGGCGGCTCTTCACCAAGGGCATCGACTACGATTCTGCCAGGCCTGAGATTCAGGTCGAGGGCGATCTCGGCGAGAAGGCCATTCGCTTAACAGCTATCGTGGCCTAGTGCCATGAACCTCCCCAACGCCGGCGAGTCTGCCAAGGCGGCTTGACGATCGCGAAGGACGCGGCTGCGCAGTGTAAGGACTACCGAAGCCCTCTCGCGTTGGAGGTGGGGACGAAGGGCCACCATGACGAGATTTTCGAGGAGGGGCCGTACCCCGTCTGAGTTGCCACGCGCAGGTTGCCCGATTTTGCAACTTCCCGGAGTGACGGGGCTATCGCACCGGCTGGTGCTGCTCGGCGTCCTGCAGGTGCGCGAGCCGCTGTTTCACCTGCGTGACCGCGGGCTGCAATTCCGGATCCGCGTTTTTCCAGAGGTCGACGAACGCCAAGTAGTGTGCCGTGGCTTTCTCACGGTTTCCTTTGGCTTCGTAGAGCTCGCCCAGTCGTTTGTGCACCCCGGCGAGGTAGTACATGTCCATGGTGAGCTTTGCGAAATTGGGGGTCGCGATGTAGCGCTCATAGTTGGCGATCACCGAATCGGGCATGTTCGCGGCGTCAAAGGCGCGACCGAGGTTCACTGCGAGGCACTCCGAGCAGTCGCTCGCGGGCCCATCGGGCAACTGGTCGCCCTGTCTGAACTCGGCGACGGCGTCGAGGGGCCGCCGCTCGGCGAGGGCGATTTCCGCCAGGGCGTTGTGCCGGCCGGGCTGATTGACGCGTTGCAGCGACGAATCCTGCACTTCCGTCGCGTACTGGGCGAGAATCGCGCGTGCGCGGTCGGGGTGGCCGGCAACGGCATAGACGCTGGCTACGAGGAAATCGGGCCGCTCGAAATCCGGGATCGTCCGGAGGGGCGTTCGGGTCAGGGCGGCATCGAGCAACTGGGTCGCGCGCGCCGGCTGATCCAGGAACCAGACATCCCTTACCGCGCTGTCGAACTCCGGCACAAGCGGAGGGGGCGGCGCGCCGCGCTGTCTGTCCATTGCCCATCCCTCCTCGTCGAGCCGCGCGGCTTCTGCCAGTCGTCCGTGGCTTCGAACGAGATCTGACAGTGCGTGCGTTGCCGCTGCGCGGTTGAATAGGCTGCGGTCTTTGGCACGTATCTGGTCAATGAACGCGAACACGGAATCGGTCTTTCCCTGGGCATACAGAGCGGGACCCTCCGCGAGCGCCACGCCCGTTCCTGGGAACAAGTCCCGGAGTGTCACTGCGAGCGATTCGGCCTGGGCCAGCTTGCCCTCATCGATGAGCGCGATCGTGACCATAAATGCCGAGGTTGCCGATGGCCGGCCGCCGACGCCGGGGACCGCCCGCTCCGACGTCTCGGCGCCGGCAAAATCGCGGTACCCGAGCTGCAAGGAGCCGAGATCGGTGAGTGCCACGGGATCGAGGGAGTCCCGTGCGAGCATCGCGCGATAGGCAGCCGCGGCCTTCTGCCGGTCGCGGCCCGGTCCGTTGTCGAAATACGAGCCGATCGCGAGATCGCGCTCCCGGCCGGCCAGACGGTCCCGGTAGCGGTAGGCGTGCGTCAGCGCCGCGTTCACCCGATCCCGGGGCATTTCGGCGTTGCTGAGAGCGATCCCGAGCTTCCGGTACGCCATGGCGAACGTCGTGTCGAGGGCGACAGCATCCTCGAGGAGCGGGATGGCTTTCTGCGGATCGCCCTCGAGGTCATTGGCTCGTACGCCTTCGGCGTATTTCCTCAAGGCGTCGAGCGACGGCGTGGTCACCTGCTCGAGCGGCGGGGCGTCCCGCACCTCCTTGAGTGATTCGCCGATCTTTCCCCGCATCTCGCGCGTCACCTTGTCGATCGCCGGGATCAGCTCCTTCGGGCCATCGATCGTCGTATGGTACGAAGCCAGCTCGTCTCCGGTGCCAGCGGTCACGAGCCGTATAGTGATGACGTACCCGCCAGCCAGCGACGTGATGTCTCCGTCCACCACCCCTTTGATTCCCTCGCGAGTGGCGATCTCGCGCGCCAGCGGGAGGTCGATTCGGGTTGTTGGTGGACGCAGCATCCGCGACAGGGCCCCCGACACGGTGCTCGCCGGGACGATCGACACGACCGGCGATTGTCCGAGATCGGTTCGGACTGCCTCAGTCACAACGCTTCCGAGTGACGAATCCGCCGCGGGCGCACGAAAATCGGTGATCAGCAACGGTTCCCTGTTGGCGATGCGGCCGGATGCGAGCAGGGAGCCGGCCGGGCCGATTCCCAAAGCGCGCAGGGTCATGAATCCGAGGACGATCAGCACGAAACCGCCCACGGCTGCAACCCCGCCGATCGTGGTTCGCCGCCAACTCACCCATGGGCTGGCCTTGACCGCGATCTGCGTCATCGTCGACCGCACGGCCGGCGTGCCTCCGGGCGTCATGGCCGGCATCGTGAGAGCCTGGCGCGTGCCGTGTTGCACGAAGGCAGTGAACAGAATCATCGGCAGCCCGAGGGCCATCACGCCGAGCGCGCCGGGGAACACCCAGTCGGGTAGACCGATCACGATGGTGGCGGCGCGGGCAACGAGCGCCACGCCCACGAACGCGAGCGCGTAGAGTCCGAGCGCGCGTCCCAGCCTGCGCCGGCCGCCCAAGAGGATCGCCGGCATCGCGGGGTGACCACCGCCGCTCGTCACCGTTTCCAGCACGCGCACGATGTCGGACGCCGACTGCGGGCGATCATCGGGATCCTTTTCCAGGCACCGCATCACCAACTCTGCCAGCAGCGGCGGTGTGTCGGCGCGGATGTCGCCGATCGGCTCGGGCCGTTCGCCCATCTGCGCGGCGAGGAGTTTCTGTGGAGTTCTCCCATGGAATGGCGGCTGGCCCGCGAGCATCTCGTACGCCATGATGCCGAAGGCGTAGATGTCCGCGCGCTGGTCGGTGCCGGGGTCCGCGGCGGCCTGCTCCGGAGCCATGTAGGCGGGGGTGCCGAGCGAGCTTCCGACCTGCGTGAGCGTTCCGCCGGGGGCGAGCGTCTTCGATGCGGACAACGCCTTAGCGACACCGAAATCGGTGACCACGGCGGATCCGCCGGAGAGCAGCACGTTGTCGGGCTTGATGTCCCGGTGCACGACACTCCGCTCGTGCGCGTACGCCAGCGCCTTGGCGACATCTCGCAGGATGCCGATCACTTCCGTAATCGGGAGCGGACCACCCTTGGCGAGGCGGGAGCGGAGCGACTGGCCCTCCACCATCGGCATCGTGTAATACTGAAGACCGACGATCTCACCCGCCGCGAGGACGGGGACGATATGCGGGTGCTGGAGCTGGGCCGCGAGCGTGATCTCACGCTTGAAGCGATCGACGCTCACCCCCTCGCTCATTTCGTGGGGGAGGATCTTCACGACCACGCGGCGGCCGAGCGAGGTCTCGGTGGCGGCGAACACTCGCGACATCCCGCCGCCGCCAAGCTCGCGCTCGAGGGTGTAGCTCGCGCCAAGTGCGGCCTGTATCTGGGCTTGCAGTCCCGCCGCTTCCGTCAGACTACCTTCCGGATAAGGCTGCCGGGAAGGTACGTCCGCGACACCGGGATGTCACGCGCGCCTGTAGTGCGAGAAAGTAGAAAGTAGAAAGCGGAAAGTAGAAAGTAGAAAGTAGAAAAGACCTGGTGTTACGGCTTGCGGGCGCGAAAGAGTGGAACGCCGGTGGGCGAATCCTTCCGGTGGCCGCCGATGCGGTGGCGGCGGGATGAGGCGGGCGGTTCGGACGAATCCGGTTTTGGCTTTTTGCGGCTCAACACCGAGTAGCGCCAGATGACGAGGAAGACGCCGGCGCTGAGAAAAAAGTGCACCCAACCCGGCCCATTGAAACCGAACGTGGAGATCGCCCAGCCGATGAGCATCACGATTCCTGCAATCAGTCCAAGATCCATGTCGTCGTCGCGGTAGGATTGTGAGTCAGTCGTGCCGGATGCGGGACGCACGGGGTGCGCGGCGTGGTAGTCGGTGAGGCACGCTTTGCGCAAGGTATTGCGGCCGAGTGTGGTGACCCTGTTGCGTGCGGGATCGTCGTGATTGGCGTTGTGGCCAACGTGTGATTGACCTTGCCGGAAGCCGGACCTACATTGCGAAACACCGGCGTCGCCGGCGGTAGTCGATGTTCGGAGCCAGTGCGTGCGTGGGATGGATGATAGCGGTGCATTCGCGCGCGCGTGAGGGTTTCGGGGCGGAGAGGATTAATTTTTGAGCCGATAAGTCCACCGGGTGGGTTCGATAGTCTGTGCTGACGTCACGCCCCAGTGCGGGGACGGCGGAAGGCATGGTGAGGGCCTCATACATTCGACTGGGCTTCAAAAACCCCTCTTCGCACCCCAATTTGGGAAGCCCCGCCAGCAGCGGGGCTTTCTCTTTCGAGCGAGGCCATGGCGAACAAGTCTGGGCGTAACGGGGCGACGCGCGAGCGGGGAGTGACGCGGACGACGCGCGCCGGCCGGTCTGACGAGCGCGTCGCAGGGCGCGCCGAAGTCCGTATACGCGATGACACGACGCTCGCGGACGGCGACGACCGGCGTGGTGCGGAGCTGGCGGCGACGGTCCGCCGCCAACTGGAGCTGCTGGGCGAAGACCCCCGCCGTGCGGGGCTCATCAAGACGCCGGAGCGCGTGGCGAAGTCGCTGTCCTGGCTGACCCGCGGGTACGGTCTCGATGCGAAGCAGGTGATCGGCGATGCCTTGTTCGATGACACGCACGAGAACATGGTGATGGTGCGCGATATCGAGCTCTACTCGCTGTGCGAGCACCACCTGTTGCCGTTCTTCGGGCGAGCGCACATCGCGTACATCCCGCGCGGGCGCATCGTGGGCCTCTCGAAGCTGCCGCGGGTCGTCGAGGTCTTCGCGCGCCGGCTGCAGGTGCAGGAGCGGCTGACTGAGCAGATCGCGGGCGCGGTCGAGGATGTGCTGGAGCCGTACGGCGTCGGCGTCGTGATCGAGGCGCAGCATCTCTGCATGATGATGCGGGGCGTCGAGAAGCAGAACTCGAAGACGATCACGAGCGCGCTGCGCGGGACCTTCCGCGGCGACGGCAAGACGCGCGACGAGTTCTTCCGGTTGGCCTTCGGGCCGTGGCCGGGCGGGCGGTGACGACCGCCGGGCTTCCGGGGCGCGGCACGGAGCCGCTCGCCGGACGCACGGCCGTCGTCACCGGCTCCTCGCGCGGGATCGGCGCGGCGACGGTCCGCGCACTGAGTCTCGCCGGTGCGCGCGTCATCGGCATCTCGCGCTCGGCGGGCGATCCCGTTCCGAACGCCATCACGATCCAGTGCGACCTCCTGGACCCCGCCGCCGTGACGCGGGCCATTGTCGCGCTGGAGCGTGAGCTGGGCGGCGCGCCGGACATCCTCGTTAACAACGCCGGAGTGTTCGCGGCCAAGCCGGTTGACGAGACCACCTCCGCCGCGTTCAGCGCGATGCTGGCGCTCAACCTGTCCGTCCCGTTCGAGCTGGTACGTGCGTTCCTTCCGGCGATGCGCGCGCGCCGCCGGGGCCACGTCGTGACCGTCGGCTCGATCGCCGACCACCAGGCGCTCCCGGGCAACGCCGCGTATGCGGCCTCGAAGTTCGGCGCGCGCGGGTTGCACGAAGTGCTGCGGACGGAGCTGGCCGGGACCGGTGTGCGCGCGACGCTCGTCTCGCCCGCGGCCGTCGATACGACGCTCTGGGATTCCGTCGATCCGGCGGAGAGGAGCGTGTTTCCCCCGCGTGAGGCGATGTTGCGGCCTGAAGACGTCGCGGACGCGATCCTGTTCGCGGTGACGCGGCCCGAGCGGGTCGCGATCGGCGAGATCCGCCTCTCCAAGAGTTGACGGGGGAGGAGACGAGCCCGTGATCGCCGATCTGGCCGATGCGTTACGATGCATCCGGCCGCATGAGCCGGCCGCGCTCATCATGTCTGTGGACCGGCTGTCCGGCCGCCAGATCATCACCGGCTCGCTCGGCTGTCCGGTGTGCGATGCGCGCTATCCGGTCATCGAAGGGGCGGCGGTGTTCGATGAGGCGTCGCTCGTGCGGTGCCGGGCGGCGCCGGCCGTGCCGAGCGCTGATGACGCGGGCGTCATTCGCGTGGGGGCGCTGCTCGATCTCACCGATCCCGCGGGGTGGGTGCTCCTCGAAGGCGCCGCATCGGCGGCGGCGGCGGCGCTCCACGCGTTGCTCGAGACGGCCGTCGTGATGCTCAACCCGCCCGGGCCAGTCCCGCCGGGCGCCGAGCTGTCGGTGATCTACGCACCCGTCGCGCCGTTTTCGCCCGGGCTGCTGCGCGGTGCGGCGCTCTCGCACGGCGTGGATCCGGTGATCGCCGATTCAGTCGTGGGTGCGCTCCGGGCAGGCGGGCGGATCATGGGTCCGATATCCGTTGCGGTTCCAGCCGGCGTCGCGGAACTCGCGCGGGATGGGCACGGCTGGGTGGGGACGCGTCGCGCGGTGCCTACGACCGTGCCGGTAACGCTGTCGCGAGGGCGCCGTCAGGATTCGGCGTAGAGCGCATCGATGACCGGTTTGTAGAGCCGGTCGATGACGCGGCGCTTGACGTTCATCTTGGGTGTCAGCTCGCCGCGGTCGATCGAAAACTCCTGCGGCAGCAGTGCGATCTTCTTCGGCTGCTCGAAGTGCGCGAGGTCCTGGAGGGGAGCGAGGACTTCCTGGTCCATCTTGGCACGCACAGCGGGATCCGCAATCAGCGCAGTGCGGTCGGGGTGTTTGATCGCCTGGCTGGCCGCCCATCGCTCGAGACGCGCGAAGTTGGGAACGATCAGCAGCGACGGGAACTTGCGCCGGTCGCCGATCATCACGACCTCGCTGACGAACGGATTCGTCCGCACCCGGTTCTCGATCACCGCGGGCGCGATGTTTTTGCCGCCTGCGGTGACGATGAGATCCTTCTTCCGGTCGGTGATGGTGAGGAACCCATCGTGGAGCTCGCCGATGTCGCCGGTGTGGAACCAGCCATCCGCGTCGATCGCTTCCGCCGTTTCTGCGGGCTTGTTGAAATAGCCCCGCATCACGTGGGGCCCGCGCGTCAGGATCTCGCCATCGCCCGCGATGCGGACCTCGACACCCGCGAGCGGCGGCCCGACCGTGCCCATACGAGAGCGCGCGGGCGTATTCACGCAGATGACCGGGCTCGTCTCGGTGAGGCCATAGCCCTCGAGTATGGTGAGCCCCGCCGCGTGAAAGAACCGGTGCACCTCGCGAGAGAGCGGAGCGCCACCGGAGACGAAATACCGGATGCGGCCGCCGAGCCGGGAGGCGAGCCGTGAGAAGACGAGGGCGCGCGCCACGGCGTAGCGTAGCGCGAGCCCGCCGCGGGGCTCGCGTCCGGCGATGCGTTCGTCGACACACTGTTCGCCGACGGCACGAGCCCAGAGGAAGATCCGGCGTGTGAGCGCGCCCCCGTGCATCGCCTTGTCGACGGCCGCCGCGTAGACCTTCTCGTAGACGCGGGGCACCCCGAGCACGAACGTCGGGCGCACCTCGCGGAAGTTCGCGGCCAGGGTGTCGAACGACTCCGCGTACGCGATCGACGCGCCTGCCGCGAACATCAGATAGTGGTCCGCCATGCGGCCGAAGATGTGCGACAGCGGCAGGAAGCTCAGCGTGACGTCCTGGCCCATCGCCGGCAGGGCGTCGCGCGCGGCCATCACGTTCGAATGGATGTTGTCGTGCGTGAGCATCACGCCTTTGGGCTCGCCGGTCGTTCCCGACGTGTAGATGATCGTGGCGAGGTCCGCGGGCCGGACCGCGAGGGCCCGTTCACGATAGACGCGCGCGGCCGCCGCGGTGTCCGCCGTGGCACCCCAGGCTTCGAGCTCGCCGAGCGAGAGGTCGACGCCTGGCGCGGCTTCCTCGGTGAAACTGATGACGAGGCGCACCGCGGGCAGCTGGTCGCGGATCGCCGCGATCTTGGCGGCCTGCTCGGCCGTCGACACGAAGACCGCGGTCGCGCCGGAATCCGCCAGCATGGGAAGGATCTGCGGCGCGGGCAGACTCGGGTAGAGCGGCACGTCGATCAACCCGGCGGTCAGGCACGCGTAGTCGGCGATCGCCCACTCCGGGCGATTCTCCGACAGGATGCCGACGCGGTCGCCCGGGCGCATTCCCTGCTCGAGCAATCCCATGGCAGTCCGGCGGACGCGGACGGCCAGGTCGCGGTGCGAGATGGGCTGGTACCGGCCACCGCGCTTGAACTGGAGCGCGTCGGGCTTGTCGTACTTCGCCACGCAGTCCAGGAACAACTGGTTGAGCGTACCGGGAGCGGGACGTCCGGCGGCGGCCGTCTCCGGCGCTGGGCCTGTCGCGAGGGATGCGCTCATCGCTATGGCGCGGTGTACCGGATGACGAATCGCCGCGGGCTGCCGGCGATCACCGAATCGCGATATACCGCGGTCGCCATCACCACGATCGAATCCTGTGATTTGGGTTGGAACTGGGCCACCGAGAACTGGACTGCGCGCGTGCCCATGCCGTTGCCGTCCGTCGTGTCCGTCCGCGACGGCGCGCCGTCGGTCTCGATGAGATACGCTGGCAGCGTGGTATCGCTCGGTGTGCCCTTGCCCTTCGCGGCGCTCGCGGGGTAGGTGATCTGGTAGTGAACGATGTAGCTGCGCGTCACCGAGTCGGCACCGACGGTATCCGGCTGATGCAGCAGCAGGACATTGAGCGGGACCGAGACGTCGGAGTCCGGGCTCGTGAGTGAGAGTGCGACGTGGCTGATGGAGTCGCTGTCGGCGAACACCATGCTCGTGGGCTTGAGCACGACCGGCACGTTGAATGGCAGTGACTGCAGCCCGTCGGCGTCGGCGATGACCCGGACGATGCTGTCGCCCGCCGGCCTGCCGATCGCGAAGTTCTGGGCGCTGACCGTCAACTGGTCCGGGCTCAGTGACAGAAACTGCACGTGCACATTGGCGAGCACCTGGTTCTGAATATTGTACGCGCGTCCCGAAAGGGGTGTCGCGCGGCCATTGGTATCGCGCAGCGTGTCGCCGGCGACGACCGAGGGGCTGGGCAGTGAGTCGACGGCCAGCGAGAAGACGGCCTTCGGGTTCGTTGGAATGCTGGTGCAGGTGGCGGCGATCACGACCGCGAGGGCCAGGAAACCGACGATGCCGGCTGCCTGGAGTGGCCGGCCCCGCGGGGCCGGCCCCGTCACTGAAACCGCTCCGCCAGGAGTGTGGCGAGGTTGACGTAGGCCTGGGCGGCGGGGTCCGCGGGATTGCGCAGCACGACGGGCTGGCCCGCTGCGAAGGCATCGGCGGCGGCGGCGCTGCGTGGTACGACGAGGTCGAGCACCATGTCGGCCGGCAGATGCGTGCGCACATACTCGGCGACGCGCAGGCATGCGGGATTCGACGCTTCGTACATCGTCAGGAGAATGCCGTCGAGCGTGAGCTCGCTGTTGATGGCGGCGATCTCCTGGATGGCGCGGAGGATCTGTGGCGTGGTCTGCAGGGCCAGGGGTTCGCACTGCAGCGTGACGAGCGCGTGCTGGCTGGCCTCGAGTGTGCGGTGGACGATGGCGCCGAGTCCGGGCGGGGTGTCGACGATGACGATGTCGCAGCGTGCGCGGGCTTCGTTGAGCACGTCGCGCAGCATGTCGGTGTCCGCGACGAGACCCTGGTATCCGGCGTGGTTCGCCGCTTCGGTGACGGTACCGACGAGGAGAACGCGGAGCCAGGGCAACTGTGTCGGGAGGATGATCTCGCGGAGGCCGCTCTGCCCGGTGATGTAGTCGAAGAAGCCGCGGGTGGCGTGGCCGCGCCGCAATCCGGCGCCGTAACGAACCGCGCCCTGCGGATCGACGTCGACGAGCAGTGTGCGGAGCCCGCGCCGCGCGAACGCCGCCGCGAGATTGACCGCCGTCGTCGTCTTGCCGACGCCGCCCTTCTGGCTGACGACCGACAGGACCTGGCCCACGCGCCGGGACGACGCGGGACTAGAGGCGGGGCTCGACGGAAGCGTCGCCGTCGCTGAGGTCGCGGTCATCAAGAGGTTGCCGTAAGCCGTCCGCGGCTGCGGCGCTCCCGTCGCCTCCGTCGCGGATCTGGTCGAGCGCCAACTGCGCGTGCCGGACCCAACGGTCGGCGGTGGCGCTCTTCGGGGGCGTCGTGAGGAACTGTTCCAGGTGCACGCGGGCGGCTGGCGTGTCGCCGCGCTTCAGGAGCAGAAACGCGAGGCCGTAGTGTGCACCAGCGAGCTGGGGCTGGATGTCCAACGCGCGCCGGTAGCATCGCACCGCCTCCTCGAGCCGTCCGATCTTCGAGTACGCGATCGCCATGTTCTGCAGCACGCGGTGATCGTTGGGCTGGTCTCGCAGCGCGAGTTGGTACGATGTGAGCGCCGCCGCGTAGTCGCCCTGGCGCTCCAGCGTCAGCGCCTCATTCAAGTAGTCGAGGCGTTGCGGTTTGACCTCTCGGTCGCCCGAGACGCCGAGGATGCGGCGCAACCAGGACATACGGCGAAAAGCTAGGCGTCCGCCCACTCCCGAGCAACCGACGCGAGGCATAGCTTTGGCGCATGTCACCCCGCCGCTACATCGTCGACCGCACCAAGGGCGTCATGCACATCGAGTGGCCGCTGTTCGGCGAGATGTCGCGTGCCCTTGCGCTCAAGGTCGCCCGTGCCTACGACCCTGAGCTGGTGGTTGGAATCGCGACAGCGGGCGTGGTCCCGGCGGCCGTCGTCTCGGCGATCCTCGACCGCGAGTTCCACTCGATCGTGGTGAGCCGGCGCTACCGGGCGGAGACGGTGCGGGAGACCCCGGCGATCCTGGGCTCGGCCCCGGCGGAGGTACGCGGTCATCGTGTCCTCATCGTCGATGAGACCTGCGATTCGGGCGCGACGATGCGGCTGGCCGTGGCGGCCATCGTCAACGCGGGTGCCTCGCAGGTGCGGACGGCGGTGTGCTTCAAGACCGGATCATTCGAGACTGATTTCCACGCGCTGGCGACCCAGAGCACGATCGTGTTGCCGTGGGACCGTGAAGTCCTCGTGGACGGCGAACTGGTCCCGAACCCGATGTATGAGGGGGTTTAAATCCGTTTCCGACAGGCCCGCGGTTGATTTCCCGCGCCGTTGCCGGAAAAGGGCGACCTCCGGGGATTGGGGATTGGGGACTGGGGATTGGGGACTGGGGATTGGGGATTGGGGGGCACAAACGGTTCCCGAACGGCGCTCGCGGCGTCTGCGACCGGCCGCCGGGGGACGGCAACGACGGAACCGTAAGCGGCCGGCCCAGCTGCCCCGTTGTTATCCGCCGACTTCCGCCACTGCGGCCGGATAGGCAGTGCCGCGTCCCATCTCGTCGTAGACCTGGCCCATGATGTCGGCGCTGCCGATGAGGAACCGGCATCGCGAGTCGCCGGCCGAGCGGCATTCGACCTCCAGCACGGCGACCGGGTGATCGGCGATCCGGCCGAAGAAATCGGCAAACATGCCAGTCGTGAGGTGGCAGGCGGGGTGGTCGAGGGCACTCGCGGGGTCGGCTTCGCCCCAGTCCGGCGAGTCCAGCGTCGCAACGGCTTCCCGGAGCGTTCCGATCGCGAGCGTGCCCCATCCCGCATCGCGGAAGTATTCCGACGCGTGGCGCTCGAAGGCTTGTACGTCGAGGTCTTCCGGCGCGCCTTCTCCCTGGTCGCTTAGCCAGGCGGAGAACGACGCAAACAGCGCTTCGCCGCCGGCGTATCCTGCTTCCTGGAGATACGTGGCTGCGGCGGGGCCCGCATCGCGAACGAGGGCGGCGCGGAGCGCGGCGAGTGAGGCCCGGGTGAGGCCCACCATCTGGTGATTCGCGAGATCGATCGTGTGTGCCATGTCAGTTCCTGCCATGTCGGTGTTTCGGGGCGGAGGTGCGGGGGAATGGGGACTGGGGACTGGGGATTGGGGGTTGGGGATTGGGGATTGGGGATTGGGGAATGGGGATTGGGGACTGGGGGTTAGGGATTAGGGACAGTGCGGCGGAGCAACTCGGCCTCGTCGATGATATCCGTCCCCAAACTTCGGGCTTTTTCCAGTTTCGATCCAGCCTCAGTGCCGGCGACGAGGAAACTCGTGGCTTTGGAGACCGAGCTCGTCACGCGGCCGCCGGCCTGCTCGATCAACTCGGTCGCACGCTCGCGCGAGAGCGAGGGTAGGGTCCCCGTGATGACGACAGTCAATCCTTTGAGGGCACCGCTGGCGCTGCCCGAGCGCGGCTCGGTGAAATTCACCTTGGCGCGGCGGAGCTTGCTGATGAGGGCCTTGGCCGATCGGCCGGCAAAAAACGCAACGACCGCCCGGGCGATGATCGCGCCGATGCCACGAACGGCGACGATCTCCTCCTCCGGAGCGTCTGCCAGCGCGTCCAGCGATCCGAAGTGCCGGGCAAGGAGCTGGGCCGCCGTGGAGCCGACGTGGCGGATCCCCAAGCCGAACAGGAGGCGTGAGAGTGGCCGGGAGCGGGACTCGGCGATCGCCGCGACCAGATTGGCGGCGCTCTTTTCGGCGAAGCGGTCCAATTCTTCGAGCTGGGCCGCCGTGAGGCTGAAGATGTCCGCCACGTCCTCGATCAAATCCGCGGCCACCATCTGCTCGATACGAGCGTACGAGAGGCCGCGGATATCCATCGCGCCGCGGGAGACGAAATGGACCATCGCCTCCAGCCGGCGGCCGGCGCACGCGACGTTTGGGCAGTAGATCGCGACCTCTTCCTCGTCGCGTTCCACAGGGGTCCCGCATACCGGGCAACGAGTCGGGGCGACTGTCACGGGCGGTTCGTGCCCCTTTTCGCGCCGGTCGGGGAGCGGGGCGATGATCTGCGGGATGACCTCTCCGGCACGCTTGACTTGCACCCAGTCGCCAGCGCGGAGATCCTTTTCGGCGACCAGGTCGAAATTGTGAAGGGTGGCGAGCTTGACCGTGGTGCCACCGATCTCGACCGGCTCGAGTATGGCGTACGGATTGAGCGCGCCCGTGCGGCCGACGTTGACCCCGATGGCGAGGAGGCGGGTCACGGCGATATCGGGCGCGAACTTCCGGGCGATGGCCCATCGCGGCTCGCGTCCGCCGACCACGCCGAGCTCTTCCTGGAGCGCCAGCGAGTCGACTTTGATCACGCCGCCGTCGATCGCGAAGTTGAGCGTGGGGCGGATGCGATGCTCCACCTCATGGGCCCACGACGCGACCTCGGCGAGGGTGTGGCACCGGGCCCGGTGGGGGGCGACCGGGATGCCCCAGCCGGCGAGCGTTTCGAGGAGGTCCCACTGGGTGTCGAACGGGAGGCGCGTCCGCTTGGCGGGCGCGTGTTTCCGTGTGGACGCGCCATGATCGAGCGCCGCATCTCCGATCGCGACCGCGTACCCAAAGAATCGCAGCGGCCGGCGGGCGGTGATCGCGGGATCCAACTGCCGGAGGGCGCCAGCCGCCGCGTTGCGGGGGTTTGCGAAGACGGGGTCACCGGACGCCGCGCGCGCCTGGTTCATTTTCTCGAACCGGTCGAAGGGCATGTACACCTCGCCGCGCACCTCGATGACCGGGGGTGGCGTCGGACCGTGGGACCGGAGGCGAAGCGGGATGTCGCGAATCGTGCGGAGGTTGGGGGTGACGTCCTCGCCGATCGATCCGTTGCCCCGCGTGGCGCCGGTGACGAACACACCGTCGCGATACGTCAGGCTGACGGCTGCGCCGTCGATCTTGAGCTCGGCCGTGTATCCGGTCCGGTGCACGGCGTCGCCCGTGAGGCGTTCTATCCGCTCGTTCCAGGCTGCGACCTCGTCATCAGTGAAGGCGTTGCCGAGCGACAGCATGGGCACCAGATGGCTGTGCTTGGGCAACTGGCTTTGCGGCGGGGCGCCGACCCGCTGGGTCGGCGAGTCGGGAGTCCGGAGCTCGGCGTGCGCGGCCTCCAACTCCTGCAGCTCCCGGAAGAGCGCATCGTAGGCGTTGTCAGCGAGCGTTGGCCGGTCGAGGACGTAGTACTCGTACGAGGCCTGATCGAGCTGCCGGCGCAATTCGGCGGCCCGGGCAGCGCGGGCGGCGTGGGAGTCCTGCGACTGTTTTGACGATGCCACGGCGGGACGACTCGGCGGCTGGGCTGGCGGCGCGCGTTATCCTTTGGCTTCTTCCGCCATGACTTGCATGGCGACGCCGACCAACCGATCGAGCTCCTCGTCCGAGTCCTTGGGCAGCAGCGTCTCCGCCCACAGGTGTTCCTCCGTCTTGGCGTACCGATCGAGCAGGCGGCGGACGAAGGAGATCAGCGCGATGCGCTGCAACTCGGTACGGCGTTGTGCCTGCGACGTGTCCTGCGTGGCTCGCACCGTGGCGTCGAATCGGTGCGCGTTGCGGAGCGCCTTGGCGGTGAGCGAGGCAACGACCTGGCAGAAGCGGACATCGCTGTCCGAGAACGGCAGCGCGTCGCGCTCCGTTCGGAGGAAGATCGCGCCGATGACCGCGCCTCTCCAGCGAATCGGTGCGACGACGATCGACCGCACGTTGCGCATATCGAGGAGCGCCCGGATGTCGCGCAGCATGGGCTCGGCGGTGGCGTCGGGGATGAAGACCGTTTCACCCGAATCGAATGCCCGCTGGAGCTCGGGGTAGCGGGAGAGGTCGACCACCAGATTGCGGATGGTCGGATCTTCGTAGCTCGCGACCAGCCGGACGTCGGCCGGATCCGCGGTCAGGAAGATCGAGCTGCGATCGAGGCCGAACGTCTCGCCCAGCTTGCGGGCGATGGTCTGCAGGATCTCGCTGAAGTGCAGCGAGCCCGAGATCTCCTGCAGGATATCGACGAGCGTGACGAGGTGGTCACGCTCGCGGCGGAGCTCCTCGATCTTGGTCCGGAGGCTGGCGACGTCCGCCGTCTGCGACTCGCTCGCCGCTTCCGGCGTGGCTGCCGATGCTGATGTTGGCTCGGTGGTCTCCATCATCCGCCCGAAGGTCGTGTGAGGTGTGGTCCGCCGGTCCATCGTTCGTGTCCGCCGCGCCGGATGCTGCGCCGCCGGTGCCGATCTCGCCAGTGCCAGCGGCATCCCACCGGACGACCCGGTTGCGTCCGCCGGATTTGGCGGCATACAGCGCATTGTCTGCCGCCCGCACCAGCTCATCGGCGTCCCGGATCCCCGGATGCGGCCATCCCGCGACTCCGCAGCTCACCGTACGGCGGATCGTCATACCGGCGAACGCAAATGTACGTCCTTCGACCGCTTTGCGCATCCTCTCGGCGAAGGCGACGGCCGCCTCGATCGTCGCACCGGGCAGGATCAGCATGAATTCCTCGCCGCCGTAGCGGCCCACCGGGTCGATCTCCCGTGCATGGTCGCTCAGGATCTTGGCGAACTGGCGCAATACCTCATCGCCGGCCTGATGCCCGTGGGTGTCGTTGACACTCTTGAACATGTCGAGATCGCACATCACGCACGCGAACGGCTCCCGCAGACGGAGGGAGTGCCGGAAGGTCTCCTCGAGTCGTTCTTCGAGGCGGCGCCGGTTGTCGATGCCCGTCAGGGCGTCGGTGCGGGCGATGCGCACGAGCTGATCGTTGATCGCGAACAACTCCGTCCGCTGCCGCTCGACCTCTTCCTGCAGCGCTTTGATCCGCAGGAGCGATCGAATCCGCGCCTCCAGCTCGGCGAGGTTGATGGGTTTGGTGATGTAGTCGTCGGCCCCCGAGTCGAGCCCGATGACTTTGTCCTCGGTCGTGTCGAGCGCCGTCTGAATGATGATCGGGATGAAGGGCAGGGATTGATCGCTCTTGATGCGCCGTGCCACCTCGAAGCCGTTGAGCTTGGGGAGCATGACGTCGAGCAGAATGAGATCCGGGAGCGGCTCCGGCACGCCAGTGGCCGCGCCCTTGGGCGCGCCCGTGGGCCCGGCGAGCGCGGCGACGACCGCCAGGGCTTCCTCTCCATCGTGTGCGACGATCGTGGAGTATCCGCGCGCCTGGAGCCGGTCGCGAAGGATGGTGACGTTGTCCGGGTTGTCGTCGACGATCAGGATGCGCGGGCCGCCCCGCGCGCCTGGCGGGGCGAGCGCCGTCGTGCGGTCAGCCGGCAGCGGCGGCGCCGATCCGAGAGACGAATCCTGGGGCGGCCACGGCGAGCGGGGAGGCGGATCCACCGGCGGTCATCGCAGCGCGCTGCCGGCGACGACATCGGTCGGTGCCGGGGCGGGCTGATTCGCGTCCGGTTCCGTCTCGCTGGGCCGTCCGAGAAAGCGCTGGACCTCGGCCACGACCGCGCGCGGCTCGCAGGGCTTGGCCAAGTAGCCGTCGCATCCGACCTCCATCGCGCGCTCCCGGTCGGACGCCAGTGCGTGCGCGGTGAGGGCGATGATGGGGATCGAGCGTGTCACCGGGTCGTGCTTGAGCACCTGGGTGGCTTCCCATCCGTCGATGATCGGAATCGAGATGTCCATCAGGATGAGATCCGGCCTCTCGGCGCGCGCTTTGGCGATCCCTTCCTCGCCGTTGAGCGCCTCCATGACCCGGTAGCCGAAATGCCCGAGAATCGTGGAGTACACGATCCGATTGTCTTCATTGTCCTCGACCAGCAGGATCGTCTGTGGCGACGGCATGACAGCGGGGGTCAAGGTTCAAGCGGCGGCTGGCAGACGCACACGTCCCCACCGCGACCGGCGGTCCGGGGCCGTGACGGCAGCTACCCCTGGCCGGGAGCAAGATTCTTACCATCCTCGGCGGCGTGGCGGAAATTCGCGGCTCTGGGGCGTCCGCGGCCGGGGCTGGCCGGCCCCGTTCGGCCGGGGTTGCGGACCTCTAGAGGCGGGCCAGCCGGTCGCTGGCATCCTTTTGGTAGTGCGGGTCGTTGTAGTCGGCGGGTGGCAGGGAGAGGACCAGTTGGAACTGCTCGCGGGCCTTTGCGGTCTCGCCGATATCGGCGTAAATCTTGGCCAGGTCCAGGTGGTGAACGATCCGCTGTGGCTCCAGGGCTACGGATTGCTCCATATACCGTACAGCCTCTCGCCAACTCGCGGCTCCGAGAATTCCACCCCCGAGCAGGTTGCGCGCGATGAAGCGTTGGATGCCACTCAGGCGCATGATCTCGGCGTTCCACACGCCCATGACGTGCAGCGCGCCGGCGTGCAGGGAATCGATGGCGAGCGCCCTGAGAGCTTCGGCTCGCACGGCTTTGGCGTACTTGATGCGCGCTTTGCTGCCGACTGAGAGCGCCTGTCTGCCGAGCGCCCGGGCGGCATGAAAATGCCCGTCGGCTCCGTTGGAATCAGCGGCCACGGCACGGCGCGCGTAGCCGAGGCCTTTCGCATAATAGGCGGTGCGCGCGGCCTCGCTGGGGTCGAACTCACCGAGGTCCACGGCTTCGCGGGCTGCCTTGTAGAGTGCCACATAGTTCGCCGAATCGATGGCGAGGGCCTGCTCGTATTCAGCGAGTGCCGCACCGGCGTTCATCGCCGCGTGCTCGCGGTCACCGGCGGCGATGTGCGCGGTCACGAGCGTGTCCGCACCGGCGGATCGGGCGACGGATGTCGCAGCGTGCGCGGCGGGCTGTGTGCTGTCCGGGCCGGGTGTGGCGGGCCGAGTCGCGGACTGTGCAGCGGACGAACCCGTGGCCAGTCCGCTGGCCACGATCGCGCATCCCAGCCAGGCAATGCGTCGGCGAATGCCGTGCATGGCTCCTCCGTGATTCGAACCGGCATTGCGCCGAGTCCGTGCCGCGATCCGCGCGCCGGTCAATGCTCGCGCGCGAGCTAATCGAGCGCAAGCGCGACGGCGGCCGGATCGAGACCGGCGAGTGGCGTGCGCTGATCATGGCGTACACAGCCGGCCAGGTCCCGGACCATCAGATGGCGGCGCTGCTGATGGCGATCAACGCGCGGGGACTGGAGACCGGCGAGACCGCCGCGTTGACGACGGCCATGCTGAACAGTGGGGAGGTGCTCGGCCGCGCGCATCTCGGTGGTCCGAGAGTGGACAAGTATTCGACGGGCGGTGTGGGCGACAAAGTGTCGCTCGTGCTGGCCCCGCTGATGGCTGCGGCCGGCGTAGTGGTTCCGATGATCTCCGGGCGGGCGCTCGGTCACACTGGTGGCACGCCGGACAAGCTCGAGGCCATTCCGGGATTCCGGACCGATCTGCCGCTGGCGCAAGCCCGTGCGCAGCTCGAGCAGATCGGGTGCGTGATGATGGCGCAGAGCGCGGAGATCGCGCCGGCGGATCGCCGGATCCGTGCGCTACGTGAGGCGACGGCGACGGTCGAGTCGCCGCCGCTGCTCGCGGCCAGCATCATGAGCAGGAAGCTGGCGGAAGGGTTGACGGGGCTGGTGCTCGACGTGAAGCACGGGTCGGGCGCGCTCATGCCGGACGCAGCGCGCGGGCTGGAACTCGCGGAGAGCATGATCGGACTTGGGAAAGCGAACGGCGTGAGCGTGGTGGCGCTCATGACGGCGATGGACCAGCCGCTGGGACGGGCGTGTGGCAATGCCCTGGAGGTCGAGGAGGCGATCCACGCGTTGACTGGCGACGGGCCGCCGGACCTCATCGCGTTGACCATAGCGCTGGGGACCGAGATGCTGCTCGTCGCCAGCATGGTGGACACGGCGGCCGAGGGGCGAGCGCGGCTGGAGGAGGCGTTGGCGTCGGGTGCGGCGGCTCGCAAATTCCAGGACGTGATCGGCGCTCAGGGCGGCAACCCAAGCGTGGTCGACGATCCGGCGCTGCTGCCGCAGGCCGCGGAGTGCGAGCTGTTCGCCGCGCCGCGATCAGGTGTCGTCGTCCGCATCGAACCGCGGGAGATCGGGCGCGGAGTCATTGCGCTGGGCGGAGGGCGGACGAACGCCGCCGACGTCATCGACCCAACGGTAGGGTTCGTAATCGGGGCGAAGGTGGGCGACTGGGTGGATGGAGGCGAGCCGCTCGCGACGATCTTCGCGCGGGACCGCGTGGGTGTGAAGGAGGGGCGCGCGGTGCTCCGGCGCGCGATCGTGGTGGGTGACGAGGCGCCGCCGCCACTGCCGCTGATTGCGCACCGCGTCACGGAGCGGGGGATCGAGCGGTATCGAGAGTAGAGAGGAGAGAGGAGAAAGTAGAAAGTAGAAGGTAGAAAGTAGAAAGTAGAAAGCAGAAAAAACCACGGGAGGAATCGATGCGGCTGGATGCGAAAATGGTGAAACTTCTCAGGCGGCGCGCGGCGTTTGGCGCGTATGTCGTGACCGGCGGGCTTTTCGTCGTGTATGCGGGTGTCGTGGCGCTGACGCGCACGGTGCCGACTGGGGGAATGAACCCTTCCGTGTCGGTGATCACGTGGATCTCCGTCTTCATTCCCGTGCTGGCGCTTGCCGTCGTGCACATCGTGTTTGCGCGGCAATTGCTGGCGGACTCCCCGCGTGAGTCCCGGTGACCCGGGGGCCGGCCGGCCGTTAGATTCTCAAGCGTGACATACCAGAATCTCATCGTCGCGATCGGCGAGCGGATCGCGACCCTCACGGTGAACCGGCCGGACAAGCTGAACGCGTTGAACGACGCGACGATCGGGGAGCTGGGCGCGGCGATCGACGAACTGCGCGCGCGACCGGATGTTGCGGGCATCATTCTGACCGGTGCCGGGCGGGCGTTCGTGGCGGGCGCGGACATCGGCGAGCTTGCGTCGCAAGCGCCTGAAGCGGCGCGTGCGAGGGCGCTACGCGGCCAGGCGATCTTCCGGCGTTTCGAGACAAGTCCAAAGCCGGTGATCGCGGCCGTCAATGGATTCGCGCTGGGGGGCGGGTGTGAACTGGCGCTCGCCTGTCATGTCCGGATCGCGAGCGAGGCGGCGAAGTTCGGGCAGCCGGAGGTGAAACTCGGGCTTATTCCGGGGTATGGCGGGACGCAGCGGCTGCCGCGGTTGGTCGGCCGGGGGCGGGCGCTGCAACTCTTGCTGACGGGTGAGATCATCGATGCGGCCGAGGGGTTTCGGCTCGGATTGGTGAACCGGGTGGTGGCGGCGGGGGAGTTGGCGGGTGCGGCTCGGGCGATGATGGCGCAGATGCTGGCCAACGGACCGCTCGCCCTTGCCGCCTGTATCGACGTTACCGGGCGCGGGCTCGACATGACGCTCGACGATGGGTTGGCGCTCGAGGCCTTGCATTTCGGCGATCTGGCCGGCACGAGCGACATGACCGAAGGCACGCGCGCCTTTCTGGAGAAACGTCCACCTCAATTCACAGGCGTATGACACTTCATTGTCAGACCATCGAAGTTGGCGGCAGGCGTGGTACCGGAGCTCGGGTTGGGCGGCCGCTGGCCGTGCTGGCGGCGGTTGCGGCGGGCGTGGCAGTGGCTGCGTGCAAGGGCACCACGCCGCCGGTACCGGGCAATCCGGTGGTCGTGTTCACGCTGGACAGCGTCGTCGCGCAGGGCGATACGATACACGGAGAAGTCGTGGCGACCGGCGACCGGGATCTCGTCGAACTCGAGATCACGGTGGCCGACACCGGCGGAGGCAAGTCGGCCTCGCAACTCGTTGGCGGGGGCACGGCGGGCGCCGCAGGCAAGCTGACTGACACGTTCACCTGGAAGGTCCTCCACACGCTGCCGGGCGACTACGTGCGGTTCACCGCGACAGCGTTCGACTACTTCGGCGATTCGACCGTCGTGCGCGATTCGACGCTGGTCAAATCCTGAGGATCGGGACACGCACCATTGGCTTCGCCGGCTCGAGGCGCGCGATTTCCGGAATCTCGCTCATACCGATCTCGCGATCCCGGCGGGCGGCATCGCGATCGTCGGGGATAACGGCCAGGGCAAGACCAACTTCCTCGAGGCGGTGGCCTACCTGCACCTTCTGCGGTCGGTGCGGGGGGCGCGCGATGCCGACGTCGTGCGATTCGGTGAGGCCGGGTGGCATATCCGGGGCGAGGCATCGTTCGGCGGGATAGTGCCGGCGCCGGCGGCACGGGTGGTGGCCTTGGGATTCGAGCGTGGGAGCCGGCGGAAGCGCGTGACGGTGGCGGGTGCGATTCCGCGCCGGCTGAGCGACGCGCTGGGGGCGGTGCCGTCGGTGACGTTTGCGCCGGTCGATGCCGAGATGGTGCGCGGCGGGCCGGCAGCGCGGCGACGGTATCTCGATGTCACGCTGGCGACGACATCGCGGCGGTACCTGACGGCGCTCCAGGCCTATCGCGGCGGGCTGCTGCAGCGGAACACCGCGCTGCGCTCGCTGGCGCGGGGTGCGGGCGAGGCAGCGGCTGCGGCGTGGGAGCCGTTGCTGGCGGAGTCGGGCGCCGTGCTGTGGGCTGAGCGGGCGGCGTGGGTGGTGCGCTGGGGGCCCGAACTGGCGCGCATCAGCGCGGCGATCGGCGAGCGCGGCGTCGTGGAAATGCGGCACGCGATGCGGTACTCGGCGGCATCGGACGGGGTTTGCGACGAAGCGGCCAGTCCCGCCGAACTCGCGGGTGTTCTGGCGGCTGCACTGGAGGCCGGGCGTGCGGGCGACGTGCGGCATGGCGCGACGCGCGTGGGTCCGCACCGGGACGATCTCATTCTGACGCTGGGCGGACGCGACATGCGCACGTATGGTTCAGCGGGGCAGCAGCGGACGGCCGCGATCGCGCTGCGGATTCTCGAGGCTGGCACGTTGCGGCTCGGGACTGGAGCCGCTCCGGTGCTGCTGTTCGACGATCCGTTTGCGGAGCTCGACGAAGGACGCGCGCGCGCGATTCTGGACGTGCTCGGAGGAGGAGGCGACACCGTGGGGCAAGTGATCCTGGCGGTACCGCGGGCGGCGGATATTCCCCTGGGGCTTACGCGCCTCGAGCGGTGCGCCATCGCGGACGGTGTGGTGCGGGGGGAGGATGGGGATAGTTAGGGGCTGGGGATGGGGGGTTGGGGGGTGG
>Ga0209167_10000305_pt1 | contig 40982 bp, 40 predicted proteins | sample Coa_R1_9_FD_187154 | JGI IMG/M metagenome (GOLD analysis project Ga0209167, IMG submission 187154) | Surface soil microbial communities from Centralia Pennsylvania, which are recovering from an underground coalmine fire - Coalmine... | ecosystem: Environmental > Terrestrial > Soil >...
CAAAACCCGACAGTTTTTCGACCGCCCTCAGGACATGAAGGGCGGCCGGAAAAACTTGGGATGACAAATGAGCCGAAACGGCGGCCGACACTAAGTTACGAATGGGATATCAAAAGGGGTAAGGCCAACTCGAATATCACGTCAAACTACACGCCGCTTTTTCGCAGGTTCTACTCGCGGCCATAAGAACCGCCTCCATTTAGCCAGGGCGTAGAGTTCCGCTCCTCTTTTCAGCTCACGAAGAAATCGGCGACTTGAACGTCGAGTACTCGGGCCAACTTCACGATTGTCGTCGAGTTCATGTAGCAAACGATCAGTGGCCGCGACGCGAGGCGAAGTCTCTTCTTCACGAGCCGCCGTTGCGAGCGTTACGGTATACGTGTCCGCTGAGATAGCCATTCTGGTTATGAGCAGCATAACCGTTGAGCCGATTGTAAAGATTCCGCCTGCTCATCCCGAGGATATCGCAGGCGCGCGTTTTGTTCCCTCCTGCATACGCGATGGTTCGGACGATGAGTTCGCGTTCCACGTCGTAGACTGTGGAGCCAAGCTGAACCGTGAATCGCGCTTCCGACCCATGTCGCACAGAATCGGCCGGCAGATCTCCGGCCGAGAGCATCGGAGAGTTGCACCGGATTACCGCGCGTTGGATGACATTGCGCAACTCTCGAACGTTTCCGGGCCAGGTGTGCGCTCGGAGGGCATCCAGGCAGTCTTGGCCCATACCTTGGACTCTCTTCTTGTGTTCCCGATTGAATTCCTGGATGAAGTGTGCGACGAGCAAAGGCAAATCCTCGAGCCGGTCGCGCAAGGGAGGCAGCTCGATGGTGTAAACGTTGAGGCGGTAGTAAAGGGTCCTCGCGCAATCGCCCGTCACGGATCGCTTGATGCAGTGAACGATTTGATGCGGCAAAGACGCGTACATCGATCGGCAGCTCTTTGCTTGCGCCGAGGCGGAGAATTCTCTTCTCTTCGAGAACCCGGAGCAGTGTGGCCTGCATCTCCGGCCGCATCTCGGTGATCTCGTCGAGAAGAAGGCTGCCGCCGTTCGCCCGCTCGAAGCATCCCTCGCGCCGGCGGTCCGCGCCAGTGAAGGCCCCGCGTTCGTGGCCGAACAGTTCGCTTTCGATCAGACTTTCAGGAACCGCCGCGCAGTTGATTGCCACGTACGGTCGGTTTTGGCGCGACGACCTGTCGTGGATCGCGCGTGCGGCCAGCTCTTTCCCCGTACCACTCTCGCCGGTGATGAGCACCGGCGCGCTCGTAGGAGCGGCTTCTTCGATCAGGCGAATGGCCCGGCGTATCGCTAGCGATTGACCAACCAATGTTCGCTCGCGAGATCTTGAAAATCACAACCCCACCATCCCCCGGCCCGTCCGCCGAAAATAGTCGCCCTGTGGATAAGCTGTCAACAGATCGCTTCTTGATCACAGCGCGCTCTTAACAGAACCTTAATAGTAGTTTTAGCTGCTCTTGGCGACGGTTTCCTTTCCCGCCCGCCCTAACTCGGACTTCAGGCAGCGATATCGTCAAACCACCATGTTTTCATTTGATCGCTCCACCTCTCCACCCGCGCCACAAGCGAGCAATCTGGACTGTTCCCCTCCCCTGGACGCCGTGCTCTGTGTGCAAAGTTTGCACACATGTAGGGAGAGAAAGCCAAATTCCGAAATCGCCACGGACACTTAGGATTGTGTGTGCAAAGATTGCACATGCACACATGCCTTTTGGCCGTTTGATCGCCGAATCGGTCCACGGCGCCGTCTCGATCAGAACGTCCTGAACATGAACGGTCACGCCTTGCGCATAGAATCCAAAAACGGCACTGCCGTTGCTCAATGACTTCTCGGATGAGTGTGTGGATGTGGTGTGCTTGCGACCTTGGGAGGGCTTATGTCGCATCAAGCCCGCACCCAGTTACGCCGCGGGCTACGCTGTCGCCCGCGACAATCGAGGAACTTCTCGCTGATCCATCGCGCACGAGAGGTTTGGTTCTCGAGTCCGTCCCAGAACTTTTGAGCCAGCTCGCGTTGCGTGTTGCGGCGCTCAAAACTCTGGAAGGTGCGCTGCTTTCGTTAATGCTGAGCGAGCGCATCGCGACGAAAGGCCTCAGCCACACCACGAGTAAATTGTTGGGCGCACGCGAACTCGCCGAGCTCTTCTGCGTTCCGGAATCGTGGGTCAGAGAACAGGCTCGCCTCGGAAACCTGCCATCTTTCAAACTCGGTCACTACGTTCGCTTCAGGCTCGAAGAAGTCGAACGCTACCTCGCGGACCGCGCCAGCCAAGCCGCTTGACTTTCTGAATCATCGACTATACGATACGTATAGAGATGACCGGGCGAGAACTTCGTTCCATCAGACAGAAGTTGGCGCTTACGCAAGCTGCCCTTGCAGAAGCAATCGGTGTAACTTCGAACACGGTGGCGCGCTGGGAACGGGGCGAGATGGCTATCTCCGAGCCGGCCGCGAGGCTTTTGGAGAAGCTCGCCGAGGAACGTAAAATCGCCAGGCGAGGAAATTAAGATGGGCGGGAATATTCAAAAGACGGGTGGACGCTGGCGAATCGACTATCGTGACGGCCAGGGCAGACGGCATCGAGCGACCTTCGACACCAGGAAAGAAGCGGATAACGCTCTGACCGACATCAAATCGCGAATCGGCAAGGGCGAATACGTAGCTTCGAAGCTTCTGCCGAAATTTCGCGAACTCGCGGAAGACTGGTTCGCTTCAAAGGGCGATCGTCGCCCTGGAACGGTCGGTAATTGGCGCGCTCAGATCGATCTGCATCTGAATCCGAAGTTGGGCGATCTTCGCCTCGATCGGATCGACGTCGTGCTGATCGAAAAGCTGCGCGACGAGCTTCGCACAAAATTGAGCGCTAAAAGCGTGAACGCCGTGTTGACCACGGCTGCGGCAATCTTCAAGCTGGCAGTTCGGCCCAAGCTTGCAACCGGCAACCCTGCCGCAGACGCCGAGCGCGCCTTCATGGGCGCAACCGAACTCAAGGATGAGACGACGAAGGAGCAGCGCGGCGACGGCGTTCAGCCGCTCAGGCCAGAGGAAGTTTTGGATCCGAACGAGATCCGCAAGGTGTTGGAAAAGACTGACCCCGGATATTACCGGACCCTGTTTCTGACCGCGTATCTGACGGGCATGAGGAGCGGCGAACTGTTTGCGCTGCGATGGTCAGACATCGAGCTCAAAGGAATCGATGCGGAGACCGGCAAGGAATCCTCACGCGGACGAATTTTCGTTCGCCGCTCGCTCTCGTGGGCTCGCGTGAAGAAGGATGACGGTCCGGTCCGTCCGCGCTTTTTTTCGCCCAAAACGAAGGCGGGTGTTCGCACGTTGCCTATTCCGACGGAACTCGCGGGTGCGCTCCGGCGCTGGAAGCTCCAATGTCCGCAGAGTGAGCATGCCCTGGTCTTTCCGATGGCAGACGGACAGCCGATGCACCGCAGCACGGCGCTGCGTTATGGCTTGTGGCCGGCGCTCAGCCGGTCCGGATTGCGCAGGGTCAACATGCACTCGCTCCGTCACTCGTTTGCGTCGGCGCTGATCATGGCGGGAGCACCGGTGACCGAGGTTCAGAGCCTGCTTGGACACTCGAGTCCGGCGGTCACGCTGAAGGTCTATTCGCATTGGTTCAAGAACGTCGAGACCGATTCGGTGGACAGGCTGGCGAAGAGTCTGACGACAGGCTCCAGAAATCTTGGACACTTTTTGGACACTTTGGAGGTTGCTCCGAAGGCAAATTCCGCATAAGTACTTGATTTCATTACGCGGAGAGGTGGCCGAGTGGTCGAAGGCACCAGATTGCTAATCTGGCGTACTGGTAACCGGTACCGAGGGTTCGAATCCCTCCCTCTCCGCCAGTTTGCCGCATTTTTTGGCCGCGTGCATCGTGGTCAAGCCTCTCTCGAAACGCCTACATTCAGTTCAGACCGAAGCAAAGGAGAACGTATGATTTTTCGCCGACTGGGCCGCAGCGATTTGCACGTCGCCGCGATCGGCCTTGGCTGTATGGGCATGTCGGAGTTTTACGGCACTCGCGGTGACGCGGAATCGGTGGCGACGATCCATCGGGCACTCGACCTCGGCGTCAATTTCCTCGATACCGCCGACATGTATGGCCCCTTTATCAACGAGGAACTGGTAGGCCGCGCGATTCGCGAACGCCATAAGGAAGTCATCCTCGCGACCAAGTTCGGAATCGTGCGCGGTCCCCGACCCTACGGTGCGTAGCTTCAGCAAGGCCGGCTACGTGAAGTCCGCCTACGACGCGAGCCTCAAGCGGCTGGGCGTTGACGTGATCGACCTCTATCACCAGCATCGGGTCGATCCCAGCAACTCGCGCTTGTCTGGGTGCTGGCGCAGGGTGAAGACATCGCCACGATTCCGGGCACCAAGCGCCGCAGCTACCTCGAGGAGAATCTCGGCGGCCTCGAAGTTAAATTGACCGTCGCTGATCTGCAATAGATAAGCGCGATCGCGCCGCCAGGCATCGCGGCCGGAGAGCGCTATCTCGCCGCCACGATGAAGGTGATCAACGCCTGATTAAACATCTGTCGTAGAGGAAATTAACGCGATAGCTATATTACGAGCATCTTTGGTAGATGACTGACGCCGAAATATCGAGTTTCGTGTCGGCCGCCGGTCAAGACCAATAGTCTCTCGCAGCGGTCCCGGCCTGGTATGCAGACCGGGACAACGCTCCGATTGATTACTTTGAGAGGGACCCAATGAACGTGAATTGGCCTGAGCCGAAAAGTCCGTTGCTCCCGGGAGGTGTGCCCGGCGCCGCCAGCGTCTGAGCTGTGAAGGTGACGAGCAATGAGCCCGATGCCCCGGTCAGCGTGCCAGTTCCTCCCGTCACCGTGTACGTCGTGTTTCCGCTTGCCGCTCCGGTAGAGTTGCTCACGCATTCGCTCCCAGCCGTCGCGCCGATCGCAGTAATGTACAATATGCCCTTCTTTGAGATTAGCGCACTGTCCGACTGTACTGGAGCAAACGTTGTACCCGCGCTCCCATCCGGTGCCGTACAGGTGGTTACGGTCGGGGAGTCCTCCGCCGTGGTCTGAAACGTAATGAATCCCAATGCATTGGTATTTCCGGAGCCGGTCAGCACGAGCGCGGGAGCCGCACCATCATACGAAAAATTTCCGGTAACGAAGGTGTATGTCCCGGAGCCGGTGAACGAAGACGAATTAGCGAACACGGCAGAGCCCGATGCGAACAAAGCACCGAGCATAGCGGCCATGACACTGAATTTGAAGCAGTTCGATTTTGGTTTCATAACTTAAGTCTCCTTTTGCGTCAGATGGACGGATGGTAGACCGGCGCTTACGGTGCTGTCATATAAGGGCCGTATAATTTCAAGATAACTTGTGGGTAAGCGCTGAAGAGCCCGTGCGACACGAGCATCACTGCATATTTCCACCTTTTCGGCTCGATCCGGCGACCCAGCAGCTTTGGCGCGGAACAGACGAGATCCGTTTGCGGGGTAAGACCTTCGCGGTGTTACGATTTCTGGTCGACCATCCGGGGCAGTTGGTCACCAAGGCGGCGCTGCTCGACGCGGTCTGGGCGCAGACTTCTGTGAGCGACACTATGCCGACGATCTGCGTAGGTGAGCTGCGCAAGGCATTGAGCGATGATGCTAGGATTCCGAAGTTCATCGAGACCGTGCACGGGCGCGGCTATCGCTTTATCGCCAAGGTTACAGTCGCGGCGACCTTGGAGGCATTGGCGCCGTGGCAGGCCGCGCAGCATACGCCGGTGCCTATCATGGTCGGGCGCGAGGACCAGCTTGCGCAATTGCACGGATGGTTCGCAAAAGCGACCGAGGGAAAGCGGCAGGTGGTCTTCGTGGCGGGCGAGGCCGGGATCGGCAAGACTACCTTCGTCCGCGCGTTTCTCGACAGTCTCCCCCAAGACGTGGTGCGCATCGGGCGCGGCCAGTGCATCGAGCAATATGGCAGCGGCGAGCCCTACATGCCGGTGCTCGAGGCTTTGACGCGCCTCGGTCAGGAGCCTGGCGGTGAGCGGCTGCGCGAAATTCTGCATCGGCTCGCCCCAACCTGGCTGGCGCAGATGCCGGCGCTGCTGACAGAGGAGGAGCGCGCCCGTCTGCAGAATGAAGCGCCGGGGACGACGCCGCAACGGATGCTCGGCGAGATGACAGGAGCGATCGAAGCAATGACCACGGACGCCCCGCTCATCCTGTTGCTGGAAGATCTGCACTGGAGCGATTTCTCAACGCTTGAACTAATTTCCGCGATTGCCCGACGCGTCGAGCCCGCGCGTCTAATGATTCTCGGCGCCTATCGGCAAGTCGATATGCTGGGGACTGATCGTCCGCTGCGCAGGATAAAGGAAGAGCTCGAACTCCATAATTACTGCGTCGAGTTACGGCTCAAGTTGCTGAGCGAAAGGAATGTTGCCGAGTATCTCGGCATTCGATTTTCCGATGGCGCGACCGCTCACGTCTTCAACGATCTGGCGCCTGCGATCCATCAACGCACCGAAGGCAATCCGCTGTTTATGGTCAACGTGGTGGATTATCTGGAGGCGCAGGCGCCACCGCTCGATGCGAGCGAAATTGAGGCCCCGCGCGGCATTCTCCAGATGATCGAGCGCAACTTCGAACGGCTCTCTGCCGACGAGCAGGTAATACTCGAATGCGCGAGCGTTGCTGGCGCCGAATTTTCGGCGGCGGCGGTAGCGGCTGCCCTGATGCGGCCGACGAGCGAAGTCGAGGCCTGCTGCACGCGCCTCTCGCGCAACGAGCAATTCATTCGGTCGCGGGGCGCGACAGAATGGCCCGACACCACCGTTGCTGGTGCTTATGCGTTTCTTCACGCGCTCTACCGCGAGGTTTTGTGCGACCGCGTTCCGCCTGGACACCTGATCGAATTACATCGCCGGATTGCGGAGCGAGTGGAGGCTGGTTATGGCGAGCGGGCGGGTGAGATGGCCGCCGAACTTGCTCATCACTACGAGCGTGCCAAAGATAACCCCAAGGCCGTCAAATATTTTCAGCTCGCGGGCGAGCGGGCGCTCGCCCGCGGCGCGATGGTCGAAGCCGAGCGCCATTATGTCCGCGGCCTCGAATTAATCAGCGAACTGCCTCAGAACGTGGACCGCGACCGCCGGGAACTGGGTCTGCAGGTGGGATTGGGGCTGGCGCTTTGGGGAGGAAAGGGCTGGGGGCATGCGGACACTCACCGCGCCTTTACGTTCGCCCAGGCGCTTGGCGAGAAGCTCGGCGAGACCCACCAGCTCATCGCGGTGTTGAATGGCCTATGGATATCCGCATTCTCGCGCGCGCAGATGCGAGCATCGCAGGAGCTGGCGGAGCGGATGGCGCGGTTGGCTGAACTTAGCGACGACCGCGGGTTACTATGCGTGGCCAATTATGCTTTCGGCACGACTCTATTGTGGCGTGCGCAATTCACAAAGGCGCAGGAACATCTCGACTTGGCGAGCAGCTACTTTGACGAAGCCGATACTCGGCCACTTATTCAACTAGCCGGGAATTCCATTGTGGTAATTGCCGCAAACGTTGCTCTTCATCAGGGATTTCCCGATCGCGCGCGTCATCTTATTAATGCCACGCTGCAGTTTGGAAAGCACCGGAGGAATTCATACCACTTGGCCTTTGCCCGCATGTCCGCGTGTCTACTCAGTATTAGATTGTGTGACCAACAAGCCCTTCTCATGCACGCGGAGGAGTTGCGGAGCCTTGCGAACGAAGTTCCCTTCTTTAAGGGTCATGTTGAATATTTCGCAGACGTGGCGTTGGCGATGTCGGGTAAATTCGAGGATGGATTGGCGCGGACGCGCCGGGCAAATGCCCTTTGGGAGTCGATTGAGTTCCATCTCTCGAGAACGTACGTACTGCAAACCGAGGCCGAGTTCTATGCGAGCGACGGACGGGTTGACGAGGCGCTCGGCAAAATCACGGAAGCCCTATCTGAGACAGAGGAAGTCGCGCTCCGCAGGCCTGAGATTCTGACTTTGCGCGGGGACCTGCTCGTCCAGAACGGGGCCTCCGTCTCCGACGTGGAGGCAGCGTATCGCGAGGCACTCGAATGCGCTCGAGCTCAGAACAACCGGTGGGACCAGCTCCAATCCACCATACATTTCGCGCGAAGGCTGAAATCCGAAGGGCGCACGGCCGAAGCCTTCACACTGCTCTCGGAGATCTACAATTGGTTCACCGAGGGCTTCGACACGCGCGACCTCAAAGAGGCCAAGTCTCTACTCGACGAATTGAGCATCAGTAGCGGAGGACTCTGACCACCGTGTAGCGGTTGTACCGTGTGTCAAGCGGACCGCACAGGAGTGGCGTCTCCGAATAGGGCGCCTGGCGTTGTCCAGGAAATTGACGCGGTCGCGGTCAATATGACATTTTCTCGGAACATCCGCACTCCCGCGCGAAGAGGGAAATAGCGCCATGGCCCAAATTCGAGAAATCGCCTCAGGTCTGAGAGCTCCCGAAGGTCCCGTCGCGCTCGGCGATGGCAGCGTCCTGGTGGTAGAACTCAAAGGCGGCGCGCTTACCCGCGTTACCCAGGACGGCAAGAAACAAGTCGTCGCCGAAGTCGGCGGCGCGCCGAATGGCGCCGCTATCGGTCCCGACGGCAAGGTTTACGTCTGCAACAACGGCGGTCTTGTGTTCGCCGAAATCAGCGGTTACACGCTGCCGGTTCCGGGTCTTGCGGCCGGCTACAAGGGCGGCAGCATCCAGAGCGTCGATCTAGACTCCGGCAAAGCCGAGACCATCTACACTGAGTGCAATGGTCATCCGTTGCGCGGGCCGAATGACTTGGTCTTCGATTCGAGCGGCGGGATGTGGTTCACCGACTTCGGCAAGGTCGAAGAGCGACGGCGCGACCGCGGCGGAGTCTATTACGCCAAGCCTGATGGTTCGTTGATCAAGGAGATGGTGTACCCCATCGACGGTCCCAACGGCATCGGCCTGGCGCCCGGTGACAAGCGCCTTTACGTCGCGCAAACGTTCGAGGGTCGCGTCTGGCAATGGGACGTTCCCAGCCCGGGCGAACTCACGCGCGTCGAGAATCCAGGCGGCGCATTTCTTAGCGGCCCTGGCGGAGGAACGCTGCTCGCCGGACTCTCTGGCTACCAGCTATTCGATTCGATGGGGATCGACAGCGCCGGCAATGTCTGCGTCGCGACTCTGATCAATGGCGGCATAACCGTCATATCGCCTGACGGCTCCTCCATCGAGCACATCGCGATGCCCGATCCGATCACGACGAATATTTGCTTCGGTGGTCCCGATCTGAAGACCGCGTACATCACGTTGCTGGCGACCGGGCGCCTGGTCGCAATCGATTGGCCGAGGCCCGGCTTGAAACTACACTACAACAGATAAATCGACGCCTGCAGCTTGGCAGCGGGTGCAAGCAGGCACGGCAAGGGCTAAAACCTACGCCAATCACTACCGGTTATGAAAGAAGCCGTGCTTGAGCATCATTGAGGGTTCGGATACCGTTTCACGGACGCTGCACCATCGATTCCGCACGAACCGGCGTCGGTCACAATCGAGGGAGAAACTTTCTGATGGGCGTTATCAAGTATCTCGCAGTCTGCTCGGCGTTAGCTGCTTTCTGCACGTTGGGCGTCGTTCATCGTGCAACAGCTCAAAGCGATTCCGGCAAGGAGACGAAGAGCCAGCAAAAATTGGATATCGCGGCAGCGCGCGCCGATCGTAAGGCGGTGATCGGCGCGAATATGAACCTGACCAAAGAGCAGGCGGCGGCCTTCTGGCCTATATATGACGCCTACGAGGCCAAGACCGATAAGCTCGACGACCGCCATGTCGCCGAGCTCAAGGAATTCGCCGCACATTACGAGACACTTACTAACGAAGACGCAGCGAAGAAGCTCGATGAGGTGATAGCGATCAAGCAGGCCCGTCTCGACGTGCAAAAGGAGTTCGTGCCGAAGTTCCGCGCGGCCGTCTCGTCAGTTCTCACGACCCGCTTTTTCCAGATCGATAACAAGCTGAACGCGATGATCCAGTGCGATATTGCGCAGGTCCTTCCGCTTGCCAAGGCGGCGCCCATTAAGGAGTAGTGTTGGCGCGGCCCAATACGCAACCGGGCGCTGACCGGGGTCCAGCACAAAGCTGACGTGGAGGCCGGTGAACCCGGGGATGTTATTCTGGCGATGGAAAAGAAGCTGGGCGCGGATTTGGTGGTGATGGCTACGCACGGGCGGCGCGGCGTCGCACGATTGATGTTAGGTAGTATTGCTGAAAGAGTGGTTCGTGAATCGATCACGCCGGTCCTGACGGTTCGTCCTCAAACCAGCCGATAAGTCCCTGAACATAAGACCGCAGATGTTCCCCGAGACGAGCAGCCCCTAAAGCAACTGGATCCGGAGATACTTAGTTCCAAGGGAAGGCGTCAGGGGCCTGCCCGGTAAGCCACGCGGCGGTGGGATTCGAAGTAACCAGGATGCTAACGAGCTAACGCCACCTGAAACAGTCATTTTTTACAAATGCCTTCATGCCTTGTGACCTCCTCATGTGTTTTTGGTTCGAGCCGGCGCTTCGGACGGTGCGCCTGATTCGAGGAACGCCCGCAGAACGGTCGCGAAGCGATCGTATTCAATTGGTTTGGAAGTGTAGTAGTTGACTCCCCAGGCGCGCGCCGACTTCTCGGTTTCGGCACTGTGCTGGCCTGCAACATAGACTAGAGATGCGCGTGGCGCCCACTCACGTATCTGACTGAGAGCGGCGGCACGATTAGCCTCAGGGAGAACCTCATCGTCGATCACGATCAGCCTGAGGCCCAGCCAGTTCTGCAACCCAGGTGCAGAGGGTATGTCGGCGAACGTTTGCAGGTGCCAGCGTCGGCCTGCGGCCTCGCGCGCATACAACGTCAATGTCTCCTCGCTGGAGGTGACGATCATATGCGGTGAGAGTTCCATTGGGGCTTCCTGCTGAGAGCAGCGGGCTCAATTGGCTGGCACCTTCGGTCAGGAATTGTTGGCCTTGGTTGTTTCGATCTGAATGGGTATTTTGCGTCTGGTAGTTTCTTTCGGCGCCGGCATTCGCAGTTCCAGCACTCCGTGATTGTACGCCGCTTTGACGTCCTCCATGCGGATTCCCTGGGGTAGGTTGACCGTACGCTCAAAATCGCCGTGGCTCACCTCGCAATGGATGAAATCCAAATCTTCCTGCTTCTCATGGTGCTCACGTGAGCCCCGGACAGTAGCCACGTCGTTCATGACCGTAACGTCGATGTCTTTCGGGTCGATTCCTGGCACGTCCAGCCTAATCACGTATTCGCTGCCCTCCAGAAACGATTCGACAGGTGGGAGTGCCTGGTGGATGGTGGCGTGCCAGCCGCGACCTCCGGCGAAGCGACTGAAGAGATCGTCGATCTCACGGCGGAATTCCTCAAGCGGCTGGAAATAGAACCAAGGTTGAAGGGTTTTTGCCATTGTATTTGCCTCCTGCATCAGGCGCGTTGAGGTCGGCGCCTCGGCGACCACTCTGAGCTGAGTTGATAGCGCGAAGCGTGCCAAGCGTTGGGCGCAGGTTGCTGGATTTATTTTGGCGTGGCGGTCTCGTTGTCGCACTTGGCGGTTCGCCCGTTCCCAAGCGTGGTCCCTTCGGCGCCATCGATGACTGCTGCGGTTGGCATCAGGTTTCCTGCTAGGGTGAGCGAGTGTCGTCCTCAGAAAATGAAAAAGGGAGGAGTACGGGTGCCTGCCCGGAGCTTTGCTACTTCCACATCCTCTGGGACCATGAGCTGGACGACCTGCATCAATTGCTTGAGCGAATCACCGAACGACGCGACCAGGTGATAAAGCGCTGGTACGATCTGTACATGCTTCACTTCGGCCATTTACGCGCTCTTCCAGAGAAGGAGTTCTTCGACATCTATGGCTCTGAGCTTGACGCATTTGTGCGCCATCTGCTCCAGAGGAATATGGAGGGTTTTGCTGCCGTCGTGCGTGAAAGCGCGGAGAGGCTCGCCGAGCGGTCGGTACCCTACGCTGAAGTGATAGTCTCGATGCACTTGTTCGAGGAAAGCGTCGCCAGCATCATGCCTGTTCCGGACGCGCTCATGCCGAGAGTGTACCTATCTTTTGACAAGCTGAGTCATATCCGCACCATCATCCTGGCGGAGACATACTTTCGTTCGCGTTCGGCAGCGGCTGAGGCGCGGATTCTTGATTTGGAGCGCGAAGCAGCGCCAATGGGTCCGACGCACCGGAGTAGCTTTCGCGGCCTGGTCGGCGCCAGTCCGATGATGCGCCGTCTTTACGAACGCATCGAAGCGGCAGGCGCAACGCGCGGGACGATCCTGATCGTTGGAGAGAGCGGTACCGGCAAGGAGTTGGTGGCACGCGCGATTCATGAGGCTGGAGGGAATCCGTCGGCCCCTTTTCTTCCGTTTAATTGCGCAGCTATTCCGCGTGAGCTCATTGAAAGCGAACTGTTCGGCTATAAGCGCGGCGCGTTCAGCGGCGCTGCCGCGGAGTACTTGGGGCTCTTTCGCGCGGCCGAAGGCGGCACTCTGTTTCTTGATGAGATCACGGAGATGGCGCCCGAGACGCAAAGCAAGTTGCTCAGGGCCGTACAGGAGCGGGCTGTGCGGCCAGTCGGTTCAACTCGCGAGATTCCGTTTGAAGTGCGCTTAATCGCCTCGACCAATCGCGATCCCGCTGAGGCGGTACGCAGCGGCCGTCTCCGGGACGACTTATATTATCGTCTTCAGGCCAATGTCTTGCGCGTCCCGCCTCTGCGCGAGCGGCTCGAGGATCTCCCTCTTCTGATCACTCATTTCATCGCACTTTTCAATGAGAAACATTTACGCAGGTCTCCACTCGCGGGAATCGACGACGATGCGCTAGAAGCGATGCGTGGTTATCAGTGGCCTGGAAACGTGCGGGAGGTCGCGAACGCCATCGAGGGCGCCTTCACCTTCGGGAGAGATCGCACCATTCGGCTCGAAGATCTGCCCGCGCAAATAAGCGGTAACGAGGATTCGAGGCCGTCAGTTCGAAGCTTGCCGGTCGGCACATTCGCCAACGCCGAGCGCGAAATCATCCGGCGAGCACTCGAGGCTACGGGCTGGAATAAGCTGCAGGCTGCCAAACTGCTTCGGGTCTCCCGAAAGAAGCTTTACGCTAAGATCGCTAAGTATGGACTCTCCGATGATACTTCGAAGGATCTGAATTGAATTCCAGTCGGAAGACCACAAATGGTTTGCGGACCTGCCCCCACCTACAGTGCGGGCCACGGTGGCTCCTGGTGGCATGGTGGTTGCGGATGCTCGAGGGTGTGGCTGGGTCAGGAATCTTGTAGTCAAGACAGGCGCGGACGAAAAAGATCGGTTTGAGACAAGCTGCGCCATCTAGAGGAGGCACGCGAGAACCAATGGGCAGCTGAGAGAGATCGGAACTGCTTGCGAAGATGCGCCGTCAGGCGGAAGAATGAACGGCAACGGAACAGCAACCGGGAAAGGCGTTGAAAGTATTCAACCGGATCCTCTGTCCGATTAAACAGACGCTGCCGTCGGCCGCTCTTTGAGTTCGCGCACGACGCGCTGGGCGAGCTTCTACAACGTGACTTATCTCCGCTTACCGCGGAGCTGCCGCAGAATTCTGTGCGCCCAACGGTTTTCGCTTGAGCCGGTAATCAGCAGGCTCGCGTCGGGCAGCGCCACAAACTCGTGGGTGGCGCGGTGACCAGTGATCTCAACGATCTGAATGCGATAATAGAGCGGCACCAGCGGGGGCTTTGCGTCGCGATCCCCCGCTTTCACCGAACCGGGCTCCCACCACATCGCGTTCTGGCGGAGCAGGTTGTATGCGAATTCGCGCGTGCTCGGCGGTTCGGGCGTCTCGGACAGCGATCTGGAGTATGGTGGCCGATTACGGCGCGCGCTCTCCGCCTCACTATCGGGCAGCTCCTCGTACCGACCGAAGATGATAACGCTCGCCCATTGCTGCGGGCTCACGATCTCGTCCGCCTCGACGCAGATTAACGGATTGGCGCGCATCCACTCTATCTTTTGCCCGACCATCGAAAAGCTATAGAGATAATTATTGTGATAGGCGAAATAGAACGGCACTACGTAAGGCTGGTTCTCGCGCACGCATGCTAATCTTCCAAGACGCGTGCGGGCCAGCAGGTCCAGACTCGCTCCCCTAGTCAGTTCCTGGATCAACACGACCACTCTCCCGCGTCTCGACCATTAGATTCTATAATCTGCTTCACCATATCTCTCCCTTCATACGAATTGATTATTATTAACCTGCCCCGGATGATACTTTCAGCCCTCTATTACTTGCGGAGAGGCCTGCACCACATCTAGGAGTGCTCTCAGCAGATCGCTGGTGCTCACGATCCCGACGAGTTTGCCGTTCTCCACGACCGGTAAGCCGCCGATTTTATGCTGAAGCATCAAGCGGACCGCATCTTCTGCCGTGATGCGCGGAGTAATCGTAACCGGGTCCGACGTCATCGCCGCACTCACTTTGGTGGAGTCGAGATAACCCCGGTGCTGACATAAATCGCGCTCGGTGATAATGGCCTCGAGCGTGCTGTTCTCAATTACCGGAAGTCGGCGGAAACGGCCGGCGTCCATGAGTTCCTTGGCCCTCGCCAGCGTGTCCTGACGAGTGATACAGACCGGGTCGCTTGTCATCCAATTGGTTATTTGCATCAAAAGGTCTCCTCCCGTAGTTTTACCAACGCAAATAACCTGCCAAGGTCTGTTAGGAATTGGCACAGAACGCTGCGGCCTCGCGTTGAGATCGGCCATCAGCCTCTCTCCGAATCTGGCTCGATCGGATACAGGTACTTGCATCGCGCCTACGTGCGGGTATCTCGCAAGCTTCGATTCGCTCGGCGTGTCGCGACTCGCCGACGAACTGGTTCATGCGTATACGGAAGAGACCGCCGACGAGACTTTTCCGACGCTGTCCAACTTTTATAAGTGCCATCGCGCTTGTGTGCGAGGCAAGATGGTAAGCCTCAAGAGTCTCGAGAACGAAGTGCCCTCAGCTGAACGCGACCAGGCGCGGGACCGCGCTCGCGCACACTTTTCCCTGGCCTTTTCTTACGCCTCACGCGGCAGGCCAGCTCTCGTGATCGTATGGACTCGCCGGCACGGGCAAATCGACCATCTCACGGATGCTGCAATATCGTACCGGCGCTGTTCGTCGAGTGCCAGGCGGATCAAGGAGAAGTATTACGCCGGCTACGGGAGAGAACCAGCAAAGGCGTGGGGCCGTCGGACGCGACCGAGGAAGTTTACCTCTCCCAAACGCGATGAGTTCGTGCAGATAAGAGAGCTTTCCCCTCGGCAACATATTATATGGATTCGCGCTGACCCGGGGGCAATGCGCTGATCTGCAGCGAGGATATCGCGGTTCCGCATCGATGGACATTTTACTTCCTGATGGCGGTAGGCTGAACTTTGTCGGTGCCGGCGTGTTCGGCTTTCTCATCAATCTGCCGATCGTCTGCTACTTCGAGGTCGGGACGATGCTCACGCCCAACCATGCACACCCCGCGTTCATGGGCGTGTTCGGGATGCTCGCAGTTGCGCTGATGGTTTTCGCATTTCGGCAAGTGACGCCCGACGAACGCTGGCCTGATACGGAAAAGTATATACGGATCTCGTTTTGGCGATTGAACGTCGGGCTTGCGATGATGATTCTGAGCAAGCTGTCCGGGCGGCGTTCTGCACTGGCCCGCGCGCAGCGCAGCGTTCGGGCACAGCCCGCTGATGCACGCGCTCGAATGAGCGCGGCTTCCTGGCGATTTTATCTTCATCACAGCGGGGGTCATCCCACTCGTGATCGCCGCACTTAAGACGTATATTGGGCTCCAGAGGAGGTCGGGCGGCGCCATTGCAGTTGGGCGTGACGTTGCCGGCGAAGCAGCCTGAACGGACTCCGCACGCCATTGGTTGTATTTCGGTGTTAACACGATGATACGAGTGCATATCCATCTGAAAGCTAGGGATCTCAACGCGAGCCGGGAGTTTTACGAAAGATTCTTCGGCATGCCACCGGTCAAGCTCAAGTCCGATCAACTCAAGTTTCTTCCGGCTCTGGCGCCGCTGAATCTCACCATCTCACCGGCGCGGGGTAGTGAGCCTGGCGGCGGATTCGTCAACCATCTTGGGATCGAAGTAGAATCAAACGCGGCCGTCGAAGAGCATTTGCGCCGCGTCAAAAGCACTGGACTGCCGACACGTGCGCAACTGAATGTGAACTGCTGCTATGCGAATCAGAGCAAGTTCTGGGTGATCGACCCCGATGGCGTCGAATGGGAACTGTATCACGTCAATCATGATCTGATTGAGAAGCATGGCGGTGGAATTGAACAACCTCGGACGCGCCTGGCGACTCCGGTTGCACTTATCGATGCGGAACAATGCGTCATTACTGAGAATTGCGAACGACACGTGATATTGGTCCAGGGCGAGGTGCGTCGTCCACGTTATGAGCGCTGATTCGCGGCTATCATGCAGGTGGCGCAATCTCACCAAGAAAGGGAGGGTGATATGGCATGGACCCAGCCCCGTTCCGAAGCCGGTCGTGTGTGGGCCACGATTTAAGCGATTATCATCAAACAAAGACAAGCGAGGAAATGGCACAATCGGATCGCCGACGTGATAAGATCGTCTTTGTTTCCGGGATAACCGCTAGGCTAAGCGTAGAAAATCGTTGGGTCCTACGTGCGGGCCTTAGTCTTCAATTGTGGCAGTTCCTCTCTGAAGTTCGGGCTCGTCGAACTCGACGGTTCCTTTCAGCGCAAGACTGCCGCGCGCGGTGTGGTTGAGGGAGTCGGGCCTCGTGCGACCTACGCTTTCGTTGGTTTTGATGGGCACACAACCAGCGGAACCCGCGAACTCAGCGACCACGAGACGGCGGCGATTTTTGCGCTCGGGTGGCTCGAGTCCATCGGGGTGAGCCTCGAGAAGTCTCCGGAGGTAGCGGCACACCGTATCGTCCACGGCGGCGAGGAGGTAACCGAGGCCCGGATTGTGGATGCCAGCGTGATGGCCGGGTTGGAACGTGCCTCCGTCTTCGCCCCTCTCCACAACCCGGCAGCACTCGCCGTAATCCGCGCAGTACAGGTCAGGATTAAGGAAACTCCGTCGGTCGTTCTACCCGATACCGCCTTCCACAGGACGCTTCCGTCCGCCGCTCGGACCTATGCGCTTCCCCACGGCCTCGTCGAGCGCTTTGGAATTCGCCGTTTCGGTTTCCACGGTATCGGTCATTCGTGGATGATGGAGCGATACGCCGAGATCTCCAATCAACGCTTAGCGGCCGTCAACCTTGTAACGCTGCACTTGGGCGCGGGCTGCTCGGCTTGCGCTATACGGCAGGGATGCTCCGTAGATACCTCGATGGGAATGACTCCACTCGAAGGATTGGTGATGGCGACACGATCGGGTGATCTGGATCCGGCCATCGCCGGCTATTTACTCGAACACGCGCAGCTCCCGCTCAGCGACATCGAGCGGATTTTGAACCATGAGTCGGGATTGCTGGGGATCTCGGGCGTTAGTGCGGATATGCGGGAAGTCCGAGCCGCAGCGGATCGCGGCGACGAGCGCGCGCGACTCGCCATCGCAGTCTTTGTCCATCGGATACGGAAGTATCTGGGCGCGTATCTGGTAGCGGCCGGACCGCCGGGTGCGATCCTGTTCGGCGGCGGAATCGGCGAACACGACCATCAACTTCGCGAGCAGGCGCTGAGCGGCCTCGAATGGATAGGCCTCGAGCTCGATTCTGCTGCAAATCAAAAAGCCAATGAGCGCGAGGCCCGAATCTCGAGCGATCGCTCGCGAATCGCGGCATGGGTCATCCCGCTCGATGAAGAGCTATACATCGCCCGCGCGGCGCTCAGGCTTGTGGAAAATCGACACCCGCAAATCGCGTGAGGTTATCATGGAGGAAGTTCTCGCCCCGCAGGAACTCGAAGCGATAGAGACCTACTGGCGAGCGGCGAATTATCTATGCGTTGGGATGCTCTACCTGAGAGACAATCCTCTACTCAGAGAGCCGCTCAAGCCCGAACACATCAAACGCCGTCTGCTGGGCCACTGGGGCTCCGATCCCGGCCAGACTCTGGTTTGGGTTCATCTGAACCGGCTCATCCACAAATTCGACCTGAATGTGCTCTACATTTCGGGTCCGGGCCATGGCGCGCCGGCAGTGCTGGCAAATTCCTGGCTCGAAGGGGTCTATTCGGAAGTATACCCGGATCGCAGTCAGGATGCGGCGGGCATGCTCCAGCTCTTCCGGATGTTTTCCTTTCCTGGCGGAGTGGGTAGCCATTGCACACCCGAGACCCCCGGGTCGATTCATGAAGGCGGTGAACTGGGCTATAGCGTGTCTCACGCTTTCGGCGCGGCCTTCGACAACCCGGACCTGATAATAGTGCCGGTGGTCGGAGACGGTGAGGCCGAGACCGGGCCGCTCGCGACCTCGTGGCATTCCAACAAATTCCTCAATCCGGTGCGTGACGGCGCTGTGCTGCCGATCCTGCATCTGAACGGCTACAAGATCGCAAATCCCACGATTCTGGCGCGCCTCCCTCCTGACGAGCTGCACAGCCTCTTCGCCGGATATGGTTACAGTCCGCATGTAGTCGAAGGTGACGATCCGCGGGTTGTCCACCAGGCGTTGGCCGGAACGCTGGAGACCTGTATCGGCGCGATCCACGAAATCCAGGCGCAGGCGCGCGCCGCACGGGTGGCTAGTCGTCCGCGCTGGCCGATGATCATCTTGCGCACGCCCAAGGGCTGGACCGCGCCCAGAGAACTCGATGGGCACAGAATCGAAGGTTCCTGGCGCGCCCATCAGATCCCGATTGCCGACGTAGTCGCCAACCCGCAGCACCTTGCGCTGCTCGAAACCTGGATGCGAAGTTATGGGCCGCAGAAGCTGTTCGATGACGAGGGAAGTCTGCTCCCATCGCTGAAGAAACTTGCGCCGAACGGCACGCGCCGGATAAGCGCCAATCCGCACGCCAATGGCGGTCTTTTGCGCAGGCCACTTCGCATGCCGGATTTTCCGAAATTACACGGTCGAGGTCGCCAAACCAGGGCAATTATACGCCGAGAACACCTACATCCTGGGCGAATTTCTGCGCGATGTCATGCGCGAGAATCCGACGGACTTCCGCGTGTTCGGTCCCGATGAAACCGCCTCGAATCGTTTGCAAGCGATCTACGAAGCGACCAAGAAGACATGGCTCGCCGAGCTCAGGCCGGAGGACGCGGACGGCGGCGAGTTGTCGCCCCACGGTCGCTTGATGGAGATGCTGAGCGAACACACGCTCGAAGGCTGGATGGAAGGCTATCTGCTCACCGGGCGCCATGCGCTCTTCGCGACCTACGAGGCTTTCGCGCATGTCATCGACTCGATGGTCAACCAGCACGCCAAGTGGCTTGAAAAATGCCGCGAGATTTCGTGGCGAGCACCGCTGTCCTCGCTCAACATTCTCATTAGCTCCACGGTCTGGCGGCAGGACCACAACGGCTTTACCCATCAGGATCCGGGTTTCATCGATGTGGTCACCAACAAGAGCGCCTCGGTCACCCGCATCTATCTGCCGCCTGACGGGAACTGTCTGCTGAGCGTTGCCGATCACTGCCTGCGCAGCACCGACTATGTCAACGTCATCGTCGCCGACAAGCAGTCGCATCCGCAGTTCCTGAACATAGAGGCGGCGATCAACCATTGCGCCAAGGGTGTCGGGCTGTGGGAGTGGGCGTGTACTGATCAGGGCGGCGAACCGGAAGTAGTGATGGCCAGCGCGGGCGACGTGGCGACCATCGAATGCCTGGCGGCGATCGCGATCCTGCGCGAAAAGCTTCCGGACCTCAAGCTGCGGTTTGTCAACGTCGTCGATTTGTTCAAGCTACAGCCGTCAACCGAGCACCCGCACGGCCTTACCGATCGCGACTTCGACAGTCTGTTTACGACCAACAAACCAATCATTTTCAATTTTCACGGTTATCCCTCGCTGATTCACAAGCTGGCCTACCGGCGGACGAACCACGCCAATTTGCATGTGCGAGGCTACAAGGAGTTCGGCAGCATCAACACGCCGCTGCAACTCGCCATTCATAATCAAACCGACCGCTTTAATCTCGCGATCGATGTGATCGACCGGGTCCCTCGCCTCCAATCCACGGGCGCACACGTCAAGGATTGGCTTAAGGATCGGATCTGCGAGAGCTTGCGCTATGGCGACGAACACGGCGTTGATCGCGACGATCTGCAGAACTGGAAGTGGCCTTACTGACTACCGGGAATGGCCGGCTGGCCTATACTTTAATCCCCGAAGGGAGAACGAACGATGGAACACCGGGTGCTCGATCAACCGATGACGAGTTTCGCGATAACAGATGAGATCGGCGTATTCGCAGCGGTCCGCAATGGAATGCATCACAGAAAGGCTCGATTACTCTTGTGAAGAATGACGCACTGCGCGTGTGTTGATGGTCTTGTCGAAGGGGATGGTGCTGGACGAGCACGAGGCGGAAGGCGCAATCACGGTGTTGGTGGCGGAGGCTTCGATCCGCTTCGACGCGGGAGGCGATCAACGCGCTATCCCGCGGCGCATTGTTGACCTTGGCCGGCGGCATTCGTCACATGGTCTAAGCTTTGGAAGATAGCGCCTTCGTGCTCACGATCGTGCATCGCCCGAATGCTTCGTAATCCCAGCCTCGTCTCTTCGGCCGCCTTGCTAGGGCGATCATCACTAGCACCGGCTTCGATACCGGGCCGTTCGACCTATGATCCAATTCGTGCAACTGCTTGAGCGGTTAGGCCTTGCGCTCGCGTTGGGCTTACTGATCGGGCTCGAGCGGGGATGGGAGTATCGCGAGCTCCCGGAAGGCGGTCGCGGAGCCGGAATCCGCACTTTCGGCCTGGTCAGCCTTTTAAGTGCAGTCGCCGTTCAGCTCTGGGGACCGGAACATGACCTCTTCCTCTCCGCCTCGATCATCGGCGTCGCCCTCCTGATGGGACTGGGATACTGGCGCGAAAGCGGGCGCGACCAGGATGTTAGCGTCACCACCGGATTAGCGGCGTTGCTGACATTTGCGCTGGGCGCGATGGCGGGCGCCGGCCAGCTCGCGGTTGCCGCATCGGCGGCGGTGGTGGTGACGTTGATCCTGGGCTTCCAGGTGGAGCCGCACCGTCTCGTTGCTCACATCGAGCGCCAGGAACTCTCAGCAACGCGGAGGTTGCTGCTCATCTCAGTGGTGATGCTGCCAGTCCTTCCGGACCGCGGATTCGGCCCGTGGACGGCCATCAACCCGTACCAGATCTGGTGGATGGTCGTGATGATCGCCGCGCTCTCGTACCTGGGGTACTTCGCGATGAAGTTTCTCGGCGAGCGGCGCGGTGTGCTGCTTACCGGGTTGCTCGGCGGTATGCTTTCGTCCATCGTGGCGGCGCATCAGAACCAGGCCCCGCGCCGGCTATTCCGGCGAACTTGATCGAGCAGATTTTAAATCCTGTTGCGTGGTTTGAGAATCTGGCAAACCTCTTTGGCGACCTGTTCGGCGGCGGCGGCAGTCAGACAGTGGTGATTCCACGCAAACTTCGCCACCGCCCACACATCATCCAATTGCAGTACACCGGCATTTCGGACGATCTGATAACAAGTCCACAAACGGGTGCGAAGCCTCAGTCGTTTGCTTCGAGTTCCCGGCGTATTACAAGGATTACAATTTTACTGCCGGATATATTGTCGGTGTCACCCTTGGTGTGCAGATTGGTCAAAAGGGGTTGCTACTATTACATCGGTGGTGGGTTCGCCACTCCTGGTACGTCAGTCAGCCTCACATTCGGGACCGGAGAGCCTACTGCCGGAGTGCAGACTGGTTTTCAGGCGCAGTCGACTGGCCCCGCCGCACAGTACGGAGAGAGCCCGGGTGGCTCTTTCCACGAGATTGGCGCGGCGTCGGAGCCGGAGTATCTGGGACGGCTTATTACCGTCTTTCATGCTGCAAAATGACCGTGAGACTAGACCTCGTCTGGTTAAGCGATGCGAGTGGGAAAGGTAATGCTATGAACGGGCTCTTGGTGTCGTGGCCGGTTTGATGTTAATTATGTTCAACGGTTGGATCGCAGAAAGAGGAATTGAGTTTCAGCGACTTATCGGCAGTGCCTGGTCCGGAAGGAAGAGTTTTTGGTTTATGCGAGCCGTTGGATTGTTCGTAGGGATATGTGCTGGGGCGGTTGGCTTGCTAACGATTATCGGTCGTATATCATTTTCTAATTAAGAACAATGGTCTCAAAGTCGAATAAGATTGTGTCGGTGTATGCGCGCCTGGCCCTATATTGTTGCTGTCGTTTTCGTCGGCATTCTCGCATCTTATCCAGCGACTCGCCTTTACTATGAGAGCACTAGTCCAGCGTTCTCGAAGACGGCCACCCAGCAGACGTATCAATTCGTCGGGTGGACTCGAACAGTCTATCTGACCAATAGACAATATGATTACATCACTGACATCCGATCCTGGGTCGAATTCTATGGTGTGGGATTAGCGATGTGCGGACTAGCGGCTCGTGTGTGGCTCAAGAATTCCTGCCTTCTAATGCCACTGCGCCGGGATCCGCCCTCCGGGAGCTAATTATGCCGAATTCCTCACATTCTTGCCGGACCAAGAAATCGGGAGGACGTCAGATAAGTATTTATCAGATTAGGAAAGATGAATAGGGGAGGTGCTAAAACTCGCGCGCTTGACGAGAACGCCAAGAAGCGCTCACATTTATCTCCGGCCCGCGGGCCTCACGGACGGCTTCGAGGCGGCCGCCGTCGCGGCGACCTCGGCACGATTCTAATGAAAGAGGCCGTTGATTTTTCCTATTGGAATTTTTCCTATTGGAACCGTCACGAAGGAGAGCATGGCACGATCCTACTTAATGGAGGGCCCGACGGCTTCCAGCGGTAAAGACGCGCGCGGCGCTACCATCACGATCTGAAGGTCGGCCTTGAGGAGGTCGGGATGCGTAGAGTAATCGCGTACGTGGTGTCCGGCACAATTGCGGCCGGCGCGGTGACTCCGGTGGATACGGTCACCCATCGCGCAGGTTCGCCCATCTTGATCGGAGGAGGAGCGCAGTCAATCGCGGTGACGCCCAATGGGAAGGCCGTCTATGTCCCCAACGGCGTGCTCAATCGGGTGACCCCGATCCGCACGGCCACCAACACGGCCCGTCCGCCGATACCAGTGGGCGGGGAACCGTTTGCCTTGGTCGTGGCGCCCAACGGCAGGACCGTCTACGTCGGCAATACCAACTCGGCCTCGGTGACAGCAATCCGGGTCTCGACCAACAGCCCACTAGTTGCCATCCCGGTTGGCAACGGGCCGTTCCGCGTTGTGATCACACACAATAGTAAGACCGTCTACACCGTAAATTTCACGGACAACACCGTCACTCCGATCCGGGCGTCAAGCAACAGCGCCGGGGCGCCCATCCCGGTCGGGAACGGGCCCAACTCCGCCGCCATCACCCCCAACGGCAAGACGCTCTACGTTGGCAACCGTGGCGACGCCACCGTAACACCGATCCACGTGCCGACGAACACTGCAGGGCCGCCGATTCCGGTCGGCAATGGACCCGCCGCCATCGTCATCACCCCAAATGGCAAGACGGCCTACGTCTCCAACCAGGACGACGACACCGTAACGCCCATCCGCACCGCCACCAACACGGCCCTACCCGCAATCCCAGTGGGCCACCAGCCCTTCGACATGGCCATCACACCCAATGGCAAGCGGCTGTACGTCCTCAACTCCGGCGGCGACAGCGTGACGCCGATCCGGGTGGCCACCAACACGGCGGGCGTCCCCATTCCAGTCCCACCGGCGGCGTTCACCCTCGCCCTCACGCCGAACGGCAAGACGCTCTACGTGACCGGAGGTGGCAACCTGCTCACCCCGATCCGTACCTCGACCAACCATCCCGGGACGCCCATCGTCGTCGGGGTGTCGCCGAGCGCCATCGCCTTCGCCATTGTGGGGTGATCCAGCCGTGGCCTTGGCGCGGATAGCCTTGACACTGTGACTTGAAGTCCAGCATGACGCGGGATGGGCGCGTTAAAATTGCGGCAGCGGAATGAGCCCGATAATATCCAGTAGCAGCCGAGACCCTTATTACTAATCCGGAGTGAGGTGTGTGCGGTAACAGAATTTATAGTCATACGATTAGCCGCGAAAAACGGGGCAAGGCCCGCGGGCCTGATACTTAGAATCTCCTTTGAAAGGTTTGAAATGCATATGCTGATTTCCGCTACCGCCGCAATTTGGCGCCGCGGCCTGTTTGCCGGCTGTTTCATCGTGGGTGTTTGCGCGATGTTTCCTGCAGGATGTTCGAGTACGGGCAACGCCGCACCCAAGCAGGAAGGCTCGGCGGCGACAATTAGTCTCGCAGCCAACCCGCGGGTCGATGAGGTCCTCGGGAACTCCTGCTTCGACTGCCATTCTGACCAAGGGAGCGGCTCCTGGAACGCCAAGTTTGCGCCGTCCTATCTGTTCGGCGCGCACGCCGCGCGCAAGGTTCTGAATTTCTCCGATTGGCCGGCGTTAGATGCGCAGCAGCGAAGCGCAATGTCCTCGGCGGTCGCAACCGCCGTAAGCAATGGCTCGATGCCGCCGGGGGATTACGCTTTCTTCCATCCGTCGGCCAAACTGAGCGACGAACAAAAGAACCTCGTGAGTCAGTGGGCTTTGGCGCAAACCGCGCTTCCGGCTCACTGACCCGCATGGCGGTAGATGCGCGAGGAACTAAGAATCCCGAGTGTAAGAAAGCCCATACCGATCGCAAATGTGGCCGTCGCCGGGCCCGCTATACTTGACGGCCTGAGCCCGCGAATCATCAGGTTGTTGAACGCCGCCATGGTCCATGTCGTCGGCATTCCAAGCGCGAGGGCGCGCATCCAATAGGGCTCGAAGTCAAGTGGCCACCAGCATCCGCCAATTGCTGACATCGCGAGCGCAGCCATCGCGCCGATAGGCAGCACGGCGTCGCGAGTTTTGGCGATACAGGCGATGACAAGGCTGAAGGCGGCAGCGGCAAAAGAAATTGCCGCGGCGGGAATAAGCAACGCCCACCAATCGTGTCCGAGAGATATGCCGAACAGCAGCCAGCCGGCGCCGAACAGGAGAATCATCTGGCCGAGCCCGATGAGAAAACGCGACGCCAGCTTTCCAAGCATCATGCCCGAAGCTGGGGCCCCGCTGATGTGCAGCCGAGCAAGGGTTCCCCAGTCCCGCTCGTCGATCAGGCCCACGCCGACGCCCCAGAGCATATCGATCAAGAGGAACGTTATTCCAAACCCCGGGACGTACTGGTCGAACGCATTGACGTTGGCTGTCCCCCCGGTGATCGAGCCTTCCTCCCAGCCGACGGCTCCTGGCAGGGTCGATACCGATTTCGAGATTAGCCCAGCAAAATCTGGAATCGGGCGAAGCACCGGGAATTGCGGCACTTCCGGCAAGCGAATCACTAAGTTGGGAATCGCGAGCGATGATGCCACGTCAATCCGTGGGGCAGGGAAATCGAACGGCTTGGAGAGTTCGGCCAGTAAAGTTTTACTCGGCGGCACAGGCCATTGCGGTGGCGGGGGAATTTGGCTCGCATGAGAGCCCGCGGCGGACTTGAGGTCCGCGAGCCATTTCGCGAAGTCCTGTTGGCTTGCCTGGAGTCGTTCGAGGTAGTTGCTCACCGCAATTAGTGCGTCGCGCCTGGCGGCAAGATCATGCTCAATGAGGGTCTTGGTCTGCCCAAGCGAGTTAGCGAGTTGCGAAGATATCTCCGCTCTCGCTCGCTGAATGATCGTCCGCGTCCGTGCAGCGATTTCCGCTTGGGCAGTCGCGCGGGCGCGTTCGAATTGGTGTTGAAGGCGTGCGACTTGATCGACTAGGGCTTTCATCTGAGCAGAGGCTCGCACAAGCTGATCACGGAGATTAGCGCCCTGTTCCGCCATCCGCTTCCTCGCAAGGTCGTGGGCCCGAGCGGTGACCTCGCGGAACAGGCGGTCGAGCGCAAGCTCGATTGCCTGAGCTTCCAAGCGCTTTACCGGATCGATGTATACTTTGAGGTGAACATCACGACCGGCTTCGAAGGTTCTGGTGGTCGCCTGCGGGATCACGATGCAAAGTGGGGCGCGGGCGCGCCGGCCGACGATCAAGCGCGCTTCATCCAGATTTGCCGCTGGCACAACAGTCTCCGAAGGTTCGCGGCCGAGCGCGGCAATCAGCGCTCGCGCAAGCCATCCGTGGTCATTGTTTACGACTACGATCTGATAGGGCTCCGAGCCTGGCTGAACGCCATAGATATTGCCCAGCGAGAATCCCGCAACGGTGATAATCACGAGGGGGGCGAGCGCCAACATGAACAGCGATGCGCGATCTTTTGCGAGAAGGCGAAATTCATTCTGAAATACTATCCAGGTCACGCGTAGCACAACGAGCCCTCGTCAAATCTCAGTCGCTGCGTCGCGTAGCGCGCGGCCCGTCAACGCGATAAAAGCGTCGGACAAATTGGGGCTATGCACGGCAAATTCCAACAGTTTGCACCCACTGTGATGGGCCTGTTCCAGCACTTCGCTCACCTGCCGGAGGTTGGTGATTTCGAGAATAACCTTGGGCGTCGCAATCACCTGCGGAAGTTCTCTGACGCCTGGTAAGGCCGCGCACCAGTTCGGTGATGGTGAGTTTTCGAAGGTGATTTCCATGCGCGGATGGCGGCCGCCAATCTCGATCAGCTGCGCGGCCGTGCCTTGCGCCAACAATTTACCGTCGTCGATGAGCAGGGCGCGGTCGCACATGCGTTCGACCTCCTCCATATAGTGGGTGCTGTAAAGCACCGCGACCCCGGAATCTGCCGCCGCGCGAATCGTGGTGAAGATGCGTTCGCGCGACTGCGGGTCCACGCCGACGGTCGGTTCATCAAGCAGCAGCACTTGTGGTCGATGCACCATGCCGCAGGCGAGATTGAGCCGTCGTTTCATGCCGCCCGATAGGGTCCAGACCGGATCATTCGCGCGCTCGCGCAGCCCGACGGCCTCAAGCGTTTCAAAGCTTCGAGCTTGCGCGGCGCGGCGAGTAAGCCCTTGGATACGAGCAAAGATTTCGACGTTCTGGTAGGCGCTCAGCGGCGCATACAGAGCGATGATCTGCGGGACGAAGCCGATCTTTCGCCGAACGCCGGCAGGCGCTATGCGCGAATCGATCCCGGCAATACGGACCTCGCCGCGGTCGGGTGCGATCAGGGTCGCAAGAATCGACAGCGTCGTCGTTTTGCCGGCGCCGTTAGGACCAAGCAATCCGACAACTTCTCCGGTATTCACGCTGAAGCTCAGGTCATCGACCGCCCAACGCGGGCCGTAGCTTTTGCGCAGACGCGCGGTTTCGATCGCAACGGGAGGCGCCGCGAACGATCTTTCTTCAGCCATCAGCTCAAGACCGTTCGATGTTGTGCTTTCCCAACTTGTAGTAAACGTCACTCCGCGTGAGCCCAAGTTTACGCGCCGCCTCGGCCTGCGCTCCATTGGTGGCGCTTAGCGCGCGCTGAATCAGCGCCTTCTCGACTGCGGCCAGAAACTCGCGCATGTCCAGCGTCTCGGGCAGCATGTCGGCAATTTCATTAGGAGTGATGGGGCGCTCGCGGGCCAGACGCGCGAAACCGCTCTCGCGCGCAACCGGGAAATGTTCAGACGTGATCTCATCAGCGGTCGAGAGGATACAGGCGCGCTCGACGAGATTCCTAAGCTCGCGAATATTTCCGGGAAAGTCGTAGCGCAGCAGCACCTGCATCGCGTCGGCGCTGATGCTGCGCCGGGGCATCTTGAGCTCGCGCGCTATCTGCATGAGAAAAAAATCGCAGAGTGCGGGGATGTCTTCACGGCGCTCGCGTAGCGGCGGAACCTCCAGCGGCACGACCGCAAGACGATAGTAGAGGTCGTGCCGAAAGAGACCATCCTGCACCCGCTGCTTCAGATCGCGATGAGTCGCAACTATCAACCGCACGTCGACGCGGCGTGGTTTGGTCGAGCCAACTCGCGTCACCAGTCCGTCCACAAGCACGCGTAACAGTTTTGCTTGCGCAGGCATCGACAACTCTCCCGCCTCATCCAGGAAGAGCGTGCCTTCGTGTGCGGCTTCGAACAGGCCCTCCCGTGGGCGATCGGCACCCGTGAATGCGCCGCGTTCGTGGCCAAACAATTCACTTTCAAGGAGACTCTCGGTAAAGGCAGCGCAATTCATGGCGACGAGTGGCTTGGCCGCCCGGCCGCCGCTGTGATGAACTGCGCGCGCGACGAGTTCCTTGCCCGTTCCGGTTTCTCCAGTGATAAGGACCGTAACATTGGTTTGCGCAACGCGGGCGATTTTCTCGCGAAGCTCGCGAATCCGGTCGCTGCGTCCGGAGATCTCGGAGGAACCTTCCAGGCGCGACACCGTATCACGCAGCCTGCTGTTCTCACGCAGGAGTAAGGTGTGCTCTATCGCCCGGCTAGCGGAAGCGAGCAGGACTTCCGGCACGAAGGGCTTGGTGATGAAATCGAAGGAGCCACGGCGCATACTTTCGACAGCAAGTTCGATGGTGGCGAATGCTGTCAGGAATACGACTGATAACGTCGCGTCCGTCTCGTGAGCGAAGGCGAGCACATCCAACCCTTCACCGTCGCCCATTTTTTGATCTGTTACGACTGCTTCGAAGCGATTCTCAGCCAAGGCACGCCGCGCGTCGTTGACACCCGCCGCCTCGATTACTTCATGACCCTGATGCTTTAAATTTGAGACCAGGACCTGCCGCATGTGCGGCTCATCGTCGACGATCAATATCTTTCCCGCCATGTGTCGGCCCTGCGGTTAGTTAGGCGGATGCGAGGGAATTTGGATCGAAAAGCATACCAATCTCGCCTCATTAATTCTCAGCACGACGTCACCACCATGCGCCCTGACGATATTGCGGGCGATCGCGAGGCCAAGGCCGTTCCCTCCCTGTTTGGTAGTAAATAGCGGCTCAAAGATCCGGCCGACGGTCTCACTCGGGATTGGTCCCGCTGGATCGATGACATCGATGCGTATTGCCGTACCTTCGCTTTTTTCAGCCTTAAGACTTACCGAGTCGCCATGGCCGCACGCGTCAATCGCATTTAGCGTCAGATTTAGAAGTGCCTGTTGGACCTGTCCGGCGTCGAACTCTCCTTCAAGGTTACGGGCGGCGAGCACATCGATTGCCACACCTTTTTTCGCTGCGTGAGCACGCGCGACCGTGGCGATGTAGTTCAGCATGTCGGCAACGTTTGCTCGACTGATTTGGGCCTCGCGGGGGCGGGCATAGATCATGAAATCCGTGGTAAGCCGCTCAAGACGGGCGGCTTCCTTCTCCGCGATCGTGAACATCTTCTTGCGTTCGGGCTCGTCGAGGCCCGGGCGTGCGGCGGTTGCGAGCGAACTGGCAATCATCGCGATAGGATTGCGAATCTCGTGAGCGAGGGCTCTCGACAGGCGTCCTACGGCAGCGAGCTTTTCTTCCGACAGCAACCGCTCGCGAGTCTGCTCAAGTTCTTTGAGATTGCGCACGAATTTGGCTTCGCGCTCACGAAGGTTGTTGACCAGGAGCCACACGAGAACTCCCATAACTGTATAGGTCACGGAGATCGCGCCGGCTTCAACGTACTCGCCGAATTTCAATCCGAACGCTCCCAGAAAGCTTATGAAGTCCGCCAGCAGCACGACCGCGATTGTCGCCGGGAGGCTCAGCCTGAAGGCGGCTTCGAGCACCGGGAGTAGCATCAGAGCGTAATAGGCGGTATCGCCTCTTATGGTGATGAAAGTAAGCGCGAAGGCGAGCGCCGAGTTGAATCCGAGCGACCAGAACGTGAAGATTCTGCGCTTTCGGGACGACACTGGTGCTGTACTCCAGTTTAACCACGTGAGGTGAACGGCTTGCACTATTAAACCGACGACCAGAACCCATATGACTGAAGCTGAAGGCCTGCCCCGGACGAATCTGGAGATCGCTTGCAGCGCTAACAGCGCACCGATCAGAAACAGATTCAGGAGAGCAAAGAAAAGCTCCTGACGGCGAAAGGATTCGGAGTTGCTCGCCACCAGATTGGCATAGTCATCGCCATCCGACGGCGTTGAGACCTGTAGAGACGAATAGCTCAAAGCACGTTCATCCAACAGTTATGACCACCGTGATTTTGCTGTGCGCGGATGAGCCAGCTATCGCCATTTTGCCCTCGATCTCACGAAACTCGCTGCTCGCCTTTGATACGCGAGCAGATAGCGTGCCGCCGAAAAGAATATGAACGGCTCTTTTTCTTCAACAAACGAAAGCTCCGTATTCCTCCAAAGGCTCATCGACTAGAGGCGATTGTCTGAAATTTCTGACGAGCGTGTTCGAATTTTCGTACAGACTGGATTAGCCGCGAAAGCCCAAGCGGTAGATTCGGCAGAGATTAGTGCCATTTGGTCTGCGGGCGCACGATGGCAGGATGCTTGCTGCGTCCGCCCTCGAAGCCGCCGCGACTACTTAAGATACGGCCGCTCTACGGGTCGATTGAAGCTCCGGTTCGCGTCCAGGCGATAGCTGGAGTGATCAGGAAGACCGATCCGCATACGATAGTCGGATGCAACGCAGCAAGATCCAATTCCCGTGTCTGGAGTGTAATGAATGAAGATTGGCGGAGCAGCGGGCGCGTTTCCATCCCATCGCTATCATCAATCTGCAATCACCGATGCGCTGCGCGCCCATTGGGGGACGAAGCTCGAGCGGCCTGAGCTCCTGACTCGCCTGCATTCGCGAACCGGTGTCGATTATCGCAATCTGGCTTTTCCGATCGCGGATTACACCCGCTTCGAGCGCTGGGGTCAGGCCAACGACGCCTGGCTCGAGGTCGCCGCGCAATTGGGTGAAGCGGCCTTGGACGCCGCCTTGGAACGAGCCGGTCTGAAACAGCTCGACCTCGACGCGCTCTTTGTCGTTTCGATCACCGGAGTAGCGAGCCCTTCGCTCGACGCCCGCCTGATCAACCGGATGGCCCTGCGCTCCGATATCAAGCGGACGCCGATTTTCGGCCTCGGCTGCGTCGGTGGCGCGGTTGGTTTAACCCGTGCTGCTGACTATGTCCGAGCCTATCCTGCGCAGGCTGCCGCTCTGGTAGCCGTCGAAGTCTGCTCGCTGACGCTGCAGCATGATGATATGTCGACGCCCAACCTGATTTCGTCCGGGCTCTTTGCGGATGGGGCCGCGGCCGTAATCCTGGTGGGTGCGGAGCGGCTCTCCACCGGACCCACGATTCTCGGCACGCGTTCCGTCTTCTATCCGGATTCGGAAGCGATCATGGGCTGGGACATCTCCGAAAAGGGTTTCCGGATCGTTCTTTCGCCGCAGTTGCCGGAATTTATCCAGAATCGCCTTGGAGCGGACCTTGATCGCTTTCTCGCGGACTTTGCGCTCAGCCGCAATGATATCGGCAACTGGGTTATCCATACCGGGGGACCGAAGATTCTGGAGGCGGTCGAGCGCGCGCTAGGCCTCTCCGATCGTGATCTGCGGGTATCCTGGGACAGTCTGCGGCGGCACGGCAATATATCGTCGGCGTCTGTGTTGCTCGTGCTGGAAGAGACCATGATGTCCTGCCGTCCGGCGCCGGGCGCCCTCGGCATACTTGCCGCGATGGGTCCGGGCTTTTCTTCCGAATTCATTCTGCTGCGATGGTAACGGGCGCATGACGGCTCCGGATGTGGTGGTGGTTGGCGGTGGTCCGGTAGGACTCGCCGCGGCAATCGCCGCGCGCCAGCATGGCCTCGACGTGCTCGTGGCGGATCGGGCCCGCCCGCCCATCGACAAGCCCTGTGGCGAAGGCCTCATGCCGGAAGGTGTCGCGGCCCTTCGTGCCCTGGGGGTGGAAGTAGACGACAACGACGCGCTTCCTTTCTATGGCATCCGCTTTACCGAGGCGGGCGTATCAGCCGAAGGTTACTTTCCCAAAGCTGCCGGCCATGGTCTGGGTATGCGTCGTCCCGTCCTCCATCAAATGTTGGTTGAGCGGGCGGCCGAAGTTGGCGTCATCACACGCTGGGGTGAGACAGTCACCGGCGTGACTCGCGAAGGGGTGCAGATCGCGGGGAGCAATGTCCCATGTCGATGGACCGTGGGCGCAGATGGCCGCGAGTCACGCGTCCGGCGATGGACCGGATTGGGGACGCGGCCGGCGCGTCGGCCGCGTCGAATTGGGCTGCGGCAGCATTTTCGCGCAAAACCCTGGACCGATCTCGTCGAAGTCCATTGGCACGATTGCGCGCAAGCGGTCGTGACGCCCGTAACCGCGAGCGAAGTGTGTATTTCATTGTTCACGAGCGCTCATGCGACATCTATGGCAGAATTGACCAGGCTGTTTCCGGAGCTCGCTCGACGTCTACACGGGGCGGAAGCGACCAGTGCCATGAGAGGAGCAGCGTCCGGCTCCAGCGACATGCCCGTCGTCGGCGGCGATCGGGTCGCGCTAATCGGCGACGCTGCGGGTTCGGTTGATGCCCTTACGGGTGAAGGTTTGTCACTTGGCTTCCGGCACGCGCTGGTGCTCGCTGAGGCCATCGAGCACCAGAATCTTGCCCTGTACCAGGATGTCCACCGGCGTCTGCGTCGGATGCCCGCACTCATGGCCAGTCTGATGCTCTACGTCGGCGCCCGGGCACCGCTACGACATCGCGTTTTGCATGCACTGATTGGACAGTCGCAGATCTTCGGGCTCATGCTTGGCGTTCATACCGGCGCATTATCGCCACGCGCCATTGGGCCCACGGCTATTGCCGGATTTTTGCGTCATTTTGTTTGTGCGGGTCGCGCCCAGAGATAAGATCGTGCCAGTAGTCATGAGGATCAGATCGGCCTGCTTCTGCGTCCTGCTGCTGACGCGGGCGGTGCTGGTATCCCCGCCCGCGATAGCCGCTGACCTCATACCCGAGGGGAAACGCGCAGCGCTCGAACTGGAGCCCGCAAAAACCGTGATTACCTACTCGCTGGACGGATGGCCGCATCACACGCAGGGAATCTTCAAACTAAAGCATGGTCTTATCGGAATCGATCCGGCAACCGGCAAAATGGATGGAGTAATAATAGTTGATGCGGCGAGCGGCGACAGTGGACATTCCATTCGTGACGATCGGATGAAATCAAGCGTTCTTGAAGTAAATCAATTTCCGGAAATCAGCTTCGCACCGCAACAAGTTGTTAGTCACGGCAGTATCGCAAAAGAATTTCCCGTCAGGGTCCAGGGTCTGATGCTGCTGCACGGCGTTCAACATGCCCTGACGATTAGCGCGGTGGTGAACCGCGACGGGAATAATGTGACGATTCACTCGGATTTTCTGATTCCCTACGTCCAGTGGGGCCTCGAGGACCCGAGCATCATGATGTTCAAAGTCGCCAAAGCGGTGGCGATTGACCTCACCACCGTCGGGCGGCTGAGCTGGAAACCCGCAGAATGACCTCTCCGTGCCACCACAACAATCGGCGTAAGAGTCGCGATCCACTTTGGCCCGCTAGCCTTCCACTCCCGCGGCTCCCCACAAATAAAGAACTCGCAACCGAGGTGGAGTAGCGTGTCTTCGATCATCGACGTCAAGGAACACAAGCGCGCCATCATTCGTCAGCATGCCCAGGCCGATAATGTGAAAGCATTGACCCAGGTTCTGACGGCGTTGACCTCCTTTGCCCTCCTTTGGTGGATCGCCCTGCGCAGCATCGACGTTTCCCGCTGGTTCACCGCCATCGCGATGCTGGGAATTATCCTGTTCGCTTTGCGCATCTTTACGCTGATGCACGAATGCGGCCACGGCAGCTTGTTTCGCACCCAGTCGCTCAATCGCGGATTCGGATTTTTCCTCGGCGTCGTCTCGGGCATGCCGCAGTACGTATGGTCGCGACATCATCATTATCACCATACCCACAACGGCAATTGGGACAAATACCGCGGCCTGTACACCACGCTCTCGGTAGAAGAATATGCGGCAATGCCTGATGCCCAGCAGCGCATGTACAGACGCAAGTGCAGCATCGTGGTAGCTCCTTTTGCCGGCTTTATATATTTGATCTTTAACCCGCGCTTCACCTGGCTCAAAGGCAGTATCGGCCTCATGCTCCATATTATTAAAAGGAAGATTGCGCAGCCTAACTTGTCGATAAAGGCGCATGCCGCCAGTTTTCAAACGCGCTATTGGCAATCCGGCAAAGAGTACTGGCATATGTCCTGGAACAATGTCGTGCTGCTGAGCGCATGGGTGCTTATGTGCTGGTCATTCGGTACGGCACGGTTTTTTACGATTTACTTAATCAGTGCATCGCTGGCCGGCGGCGCGGGCATCATCTTGTTCACCGTTCAGCATAATTTTAAGCATTCCTATGCGAGCGATAGCAGACACTGGGACTATGACACCGGCGCCATCGAGGGAACGAGTTTCCTGATTTTTCCGCGCTGGCTAAATTGGTTTACCGCCAATATCGCCTATCATCACATTCACCATCTGTCCGCCAGAATCCCAAACTATCGTTTGATCAGGTGCCACAACGAATACCGGCATCTTTTTGTGAACGTCACGCGTGTGAAGCTCTTGCAAATTCCCAAAGCCTTGAAATACATCCTCTGGGACACGCGCGCACAGCAGATTATTTCAGTAGCGGAGTATCGGGAACAGATGAACCAAGCGCATCACGGTTAGTTAGAAGGGGCGGGCGAAGTTAGTAAGCGCATGCTAGTTACCGCCTCGATCAGACGGAACGGCCAGTACCGGGATATTTTGACGTGCCGTCGCCTAGAGAAGTGTCGACTCGCGGCATTTTGGACCAGCGCGCAAGATTCACCATCTCCAGGCAGAATCGGAAGTTAGAATTAAAGCTGCGTCCATTTGCGCTACTGCTCGACTCATCGCAGAGATCACAGTTGGATGCCGATTTATTTTTTGCGTTCTACATCACTTTCCACGGCATATAAACAACGTGCTTGGGCTAATCCCAAGGTGTTGGTACCTGAAAAGCAGCTCAAAACGGCCCAAACATCGAATCATGGCATCTTTGTAAAAGAGCAGGGCCACGCAGCGACGCGTGGTGGAATTCGGCGTTAGCGCGGGTACGCACCACGAATGCGCGGCCTCAAGAATATGCACGTTGCATGAAAGCAGCAGAACACATGAGCAGGACCGCCGATGAAGTGGGATACCCCAACATCTGGTGGGTATTGGGGCTCGCTCTATTTCTGCGCAGTCTATTACCAATATCAGGCTATCTGTACACGCGCGACGCTACGATTTTCGGCACGCCCGACACCGCGTCCTATACTATACCGGCTCATGAGCTAATCGTGTCTCGTCGTTTCTTTTCCGACGGCTCGCCGGATGCCGCGGTCTGGAATACACCCGTCGTCCCCGCGCCAGACACCGTTAGAACTCCTGGCTATCCTTTGTTCCTAACTGTTGGCATGCGTTTGGGCCGGCTCGCGATTGTTACAATCGCGCTCCAAATCCTACTCAGTTGCTTCACGGTATACATGGTGTACGCAACGGCCTCTCTATTGTTCGACAGTGAGTGGACCGCTTTAATTGGCGCGACGCTTTATGCCGTAGAACCATTGTCCATTCTGTTTTCAAGTCTTCTTTCCACTGAAACCCTGTTCACGGCAACAATCATGCTTGCGGTCTACTACCTTGTTAAGTACCTAAGACAGCAATTGCTAAGAGATTTACTTGTTTCAGGCGGCGCTCTGGCTGCCTCTGTCTACATTCGGCCGGCCGGTTACTTTTTGCCCATTATAATCATCGCGGGCCTGGTAGCGTTGGCGCTGGGCGCTAGGCCGCCCACCAAACGACGCCTCATAGTGAACCTGAGCCTGTTCGTCATGATTTTTTACGGGCTTGTTGGCCTTTGGCAGGTTCGGAACAAGATAGCGACCGGCTATTCGGGGTTCTCGTCGGTCTTTAGCGAAGATATGTACTGCTGTTCCGCCGCATCGGTTTTGGCCGCCCAGCAACACTTATCTTATACGAGGATGCAGGACCGCCTGGGTTGTTACAACTTGAACGCTTATTTTCAGCAGCACCCTGAACAGGAAAGTTGGCCGGTTGCGGAGAGGTTCAGTTACATGAACCGCACCGCCGTGCGCATCCTAGTCAGCAACCCTTTAACCTATGCCCGAATTTATTTCGCTGGTGTAGTGCGCGCCACTTTTGACCCCGCATCGACTGAATTTCTGAGGTTCTTTGACCTCTACCCAAAAGATGGCGGCCTTCTTGATATAGCCGTCGACCAGGGCGTTGGGAAAACTTTGAAGGCGCTGGCTCTTAATCCACTCCTCGCATGGAGTACTTTGGGGCTGGTCGCGCTTCAACTGATATATCTCTCGTGCGCCCTCCTCGCGGTCGCGCGACTTCCGAGACTGGACCCGGCAATTCTTTTGGGTCTGTTCATAATAGGCTATTATTTTGCGATTCCAGGCGGCGCCGCCGCCTGGGGCCGGTTCCGTCATCCCGCGATGCCTCTCGTGTCCGCTTTTGCCGCTTGTGGTCTGATGAGCCTGCGGCGACGCTCGTCCGAATTAGGAAGCGGCGACGAATGAGCCTTTGTTCACCTCGTATTTCGATAGTTATTCCCACCTATAACGAGCGGGATAATATAGGGGAGACTCTCTCCGGCGTGACCGCGATCTTGGCTGGTTCAGAGTATGAGGTCGTGGTCGTCGACGACGATTCACCCGACCGCACCTGGGAGGTCGTTGAGGGGCTGTCCGCCACGATGACATCGGTGCGGCTGATACGCAGGACCGCGGTCAAGCGCGACCTAGTGCGCTCGGTGCTGGAGGGTTTGCGCGCCGCCCGGGGGACGATTCTGGGCAAAATGGATGCGGACGGCTCCCATCTGCCCCGGCATATTCCTGCATTGGTCCAGGCGATCGAAAACGGTTGCGATCTGGCCGTCGGCTCCCGTTACATTGCGGGCGGTTCGATTGTCGCATGGCCTACCCATCGGCTGTGGCTGAGCAAGACGGCGACCAAAATCCTGCGATCGCTCTTGCAAATCGAACTGTGCGATCCGCTCAGTGGATTCTACTTTGTGCGGCGGGAAATCTATGAACGCATGGCGGAAACGGGCACGGTCCGCGGCTTTAAGCTGTTGTTGGAGCTCTGCGTACGGGGACGGCCGCGCCATTTTGCCGAAATACCAATCGTGTTTCATAATCGAGCCCACGGCGTCAGCAAGCTTTCGGCGCCGGTGATCTTTCACAGTTTCGTCGCGGTGTTGCGGTTGGTGGCATTTAATCTCAGGCGGCCGAACACTAAAAGTATTCACGCAGCCCCTCCGCTGTAGCTTATCGCATCCGATCAGCTCTGAAATTTCGCACGCGGTTCTTAAACTGACAGATGCGACTTGCGATAGTGCGACAGCGGTCAGTCTCCAACTCGTGTTGACGACGCAAACCAATTCCGGCGCGGCTGGAATCAAAGTGAACTCACCCCGCGAGCACGACGAAATTTCCCTTGATCGCGGCCTCGCCTTTTTGATTGATCACCTCGACGTCGCCTTCGAGCAGTTTTTCACCGTCTTTCTCGACTTTGTTGGTCACCTTGCCGCGGCAGGTCAGGGTATCGCCCGGCCAGACCTGGCGCGAGAAGCGCACGCGGTAGCGCCGCACGTTGCCCGCGCCGGCATAATCGGTGAGGCAGCGGCCGAGGCATCCTGCTGTCCACATCCCCTGCGCGAAGACGGTGGGGATGCCCGCGGCTTCGACGAAGGTCTGATCATAGTGCAGCGGCACGAAGTCTCCGGAGGCGCCGGCGTAACGGACGAAATCGGGGCGCGAGACATTGTCGATTGTGATCGACGGAAGCGCGTCGCCGACCTTGACCGCGTCGTATTGCACTTTTGCTGGCATGGTTTGCGGTCCTCCGGTGATTAGCTGACGGCTTGGCCGGTCTCGATCAGGGTCGAGCGCGCAACCGCGACCTTCTCGCCCTTCTGATTCTTGTACTCGATCTCGGTAACCATGAAGGTCATCTTGCCGCCGCGGCCGCCCTCGCGCTCGTAAATCTCGGCGACTTTCGCGACCCCAGTCAAAACGTCGCCGACCAGGATCGGTTTGAAGAGCTCGAATTCCTGCTCGCCGTGCAGGATGCGGCGGAGGTCGAACTGCATCGGCGGCATCGATTCGCTGTCTTGCCAGAAGGCGGCGGTCTGCAAAAACGTCGGCGGCACCGGAATGCCGTTACACTCCTTCCGTGCCAGTTCGGGATCGAACCAGACCCGATTGGGGTCGCGGATCGCGCGGGCGAACTCGCGCACCTTGCTCCACTCGATCGGCATGGTGAAGGGTTTACCGCTTTTTCCGATGATGCTTTTGTCGATTGCCATGCGGACCTCGTCTGGGAATTAAACTATTAACTTCAGCTCGCGGTTCTACTATCTCAGTAAAATCCAATGAGGAGCAGTCCAATAAAAAAAGCAAAGACCAAAAGGGTAAACCATCGTGGTGCGTCGCGACGGAATTTCGGTCGTCGGAAGCCGACGGGAGCCCCGCGCCAATCGGGTTATTTATGGCCTCCTGATCGTCGTCTTCACTCATGTGCGAAAGCTTTCGCCCTATTGTCCTCAGAGATTGATACCGTGCGCGATCAATTCGCGATTATAAGTCGCGTCGCCGAATGTGAATTCCGACGACTTGGCGCGTTTGAAATACAGATGCAGGTCGTGATCCCAGGTGAAACCGATGCCGCCGTGAAGCTGGATACCCTCGGCCGAGACCCGCCGATAGGCGTCGGAGGCGGCGGCCTTGGCGACGGCGGCGGCGACCGGCGCGTCGGCGACATCGTTACTCACGGCCCACGCGGCATAGTAACCCGCGGACTTGGCGCCCTCGACATCGATCATCATGTTGGCGCACTTGTGCTGGACCGCCTGAAAGCTGCCGATCGGACGGCCGAACTGCACCCGCACTTTCGCATAGTCGACCGTCATGTCGAGAACTTTTTGCGCGCCGCCGACCATTTCCGCGGCGAGCATCACCTTGCCGCGATCGAGCACTGCCGCCAGCGTGTTCCAGCCTTGTCCGACCGTCCCGACCACGTCAGCCGGCGTGGCCTGGACGTTGGCGAAGGTCACTTCGGCGAGCTTGCGGGTTTGATCCATAGTCTTGAGCGCAGTGATGCTGATACCCGGGCGATTGGCTTCCAGCGCAAAGAGCGTTATCCCCTCCGCGCCTTTCCCGCCGGTCCGCGCCGCGACCAGAATGCAATCGGCGATGTGGCCGTCGTTGACGAAGAGTTTCGCGCCGTTGAGAATGAAATCGGCGCCGCGCGGACGCGCCGGCATCGTGATCGCGGCCGCATCCCAGCTCGCCGAGGCTTCGAGCCAGGCGAGCGTGGCAATCAGGTCGCCGGCCGCGATCTTCGGCAGCAGCGCCTTTTTCTGCGCTTCGTTGCCCGCCCGCTTGAGCGCCTCGGCCACCATCACTGTCCAGATGAAAGGCGACGGCAGGACGACCCGCCCCATCTCCTCCATTACCAGCACGAGATCGACGTAACTGAGCGCGGCGCCGCCGTACTCCTCCGGGATCACGAGGCCGGTCCAGCCCTGGGTCGCGAGCTTTTTCCACAGCGCCGGGTCGTAACCGCGCTCCTCTTCCATCAGGCGGCGCACGGCCGTTGACGGGCACTCTTTTTCGAGCAGGCCGCGTGCGCTCTCGCGCAGCATCTCCTGCTCTTCACTGAAGCCGAAATCCACAAATCCTCCGAGTCCTGAGCATTTGAGTCCGCGGCCTTATCTTAACGCAGCTCGCAGACTCGCCTGCTCGGCTCCACTGCGTTTCGCCTAGTGCGGATTTGGACTTATCACGCGGCCCGCGACGGCGACAAGCGCAGCGTGTGGCGTCAAGGCTTAGCCGCTTCGCGGGTCAGCTTGTCGAGTAGCGCTTTCGCGTCTTTGAGATCGCACTAGTGGAGCGCGGCTGCCGCGCGTAGCGAGCAGGCGAGTCTGCGAGCTGCGTCAACATTCCGAGTCTAGCCGATCTAAAAGTGCTTTTGCATCTTTTAGATCGGCAGTGTCGAAGCCCTCGGTAAACCAGTTGTAGATCTCCGCGAGCATCATGCGCGCCTCGTCGCGATGACCCTGCGATGCGAGCAATCGCGCGAGGCTCGTCGTCGCCCGCAGCTCTAGTGATTTCGCGGTTCTGAGCGCATGCTATCTCGATTGCTTGCTCAAATGAGGTTTGAGCTTCTGCCAGCGCGGAAGGACTTCGCTTCAGCAACAGTTCACCGCCAAGCCGAAATGTCTCCGCCTCCCACCATCGTTCACCTTTCTCCCGCACGAGAGCCAGAGCTTCCGCGATTACCTCGAGAGCCTCGTCGAGACGGCCCGCCTTTCCACAAGCTTCGGCGAGTTGCGACAGATTGTATGTGCGCCATAATTCCCCGCTGATCGCGGATGCCATCGCGAGGCCCTCACGGATCTGCGCAACTCCCTGTTCCGCCTGCCCCAGATGCGCTAGAGCCCAGCCCCTCGCGACTCGCGCCCAGGATTCGAAAAGGGGAACGCCCTCTTTTTCCGCTATCGTCATAACAGCCTCGGCCGCCTCCAGAGCCGGTCTGACCTCTCGAGCAATCTGGTGAGCGTTAGCTCTTTGGCCTAATGCGAATATGGCGGAAGGCGAATGTCCCACTTCATGCGCCAATGAGACTGCCTGGTCAGCATGCCGCCGCGCTCTCTCCGGATAGCCGCGCAGCCAAAAGATAATGGCGCCCCACGAGCTCCATCATTATGCCGACTTCCGGATTATGCCGCGTTGTTCGCAAGGACCGGCGCGGCTCATGGGGCACGTGCGAGAGAAGTCGGCATAATCAGAGCCCCTCCAGGAAGGCGAGCAACTCGTCGCTTGGCCGA
>Ga0209167_10000307_pt1 | contig 40934 bp, 35 predicted proteins | sample Coa_R1_9_FD_187154 | JGI IMG/M metagenome (GOLD analysis project Ga0209167, IMG submission 187154) | Surface soil microbial communities from Centralia Pennsylvania, which are recovering from an underground coalmine fire - Coalmine... | ecosystem: Environmental > Terrestrial > Soil >...
TGGTGCGCGGCGACCACGTACTTTTGCACAAGGGATACGGCTATGCAGACCTGGGCCTGGAAGCTCCCACGAAAGACGAGACGGTTTATCACATCGTTGGGCCCATGCTGCCCTTCACCGGAATTGCGGTGATGCAGCTTGTGGAGCGCGGAAAACTTTCGCTGGACGACGATATATCCAAATACGTCCCGGAATTCCCCATGCAAGGGCATCGTGTGAGCATCCGGCAATTGCTGAATCACACTTCGGGAATTGTGGACTATCACTACCTGGGTGACCCCATTGAGGCCACCAGCCGGCAACCCAAGGCGCTCGACGAAGTGATGGCGCTCTACGCGGGGAAGGATTGGGTGAATGAACCGGGCAAGAAATGGGATTGGTCTATCTCGGGATTCAACCTGCTGGCGATTGTTGTGGAGCGGATTTCCGGACAAAGTTTTCGTGAATACATGCAGGAGAATATTTTCGCGCCCGCGGGAGTGAAATCCACCAGCTACTGCGATGATTTTTCGCTGGTCAAGGGTTTGTCACATGCCTATCGAAGATTCGGCGACAGCTTTGTCATGGCGAATGAAAATGACATGGCCTACAACTACGATCTGCGTTTTTGCAGCACTGTGGGCGATTTGAATCTGTTGTGGCGCGCCATCCTGGAAAAAAAACTCATTCGCCCGGAAACTTTTAAGCAGATGACCACTGCGGAGGGCGCCGGCATGCAGATGAGTCCCCAGGATCCCAGGGCGCAGTACGGCTTCGCGGTCACGATCAATCATGAGGAGGAGCACCGGCGCATCGGGCAGCACGGCTCGCTCTACGGCTATAGCGGCAGCCTTTACGATTTCCCCAATGACCAACTGACGATCGCGGTGCTCACCAACACGGAAGGGCAAAATGCATATGCCATCACGCGTGCGTTGGCGCGCGCGGTTTTGGGATTGCAGGAGCTTCCCGCGCCTGCGCCAAATCCTGAAAAAATTATTTCTGACTTATCTACATCCGCGGAAGAGCGCGCCCACCTTGCGGGGACTTTTCTTTTGAAGCTGGACCGCTTGTCGCCCAACCTGCACGATTCCTTCGCGCAGTATCGCCGCACTTATCGAGTGTTCGATGAAAACGGGCGCTTGATGATCGAAGCGCTGGGGGGAGATCCTGAGCGGCTCCTTAAACAGCATGATGGAAGCTTTGCGATGCGGTCGACGCCCGGCAATCACATCACCTTTGTGATGCAAGACGGGCGCGCCACTGGAATCAAGATGCAGGGATTCGGCGTGCCCCTTTCAGGCGACCGGGTGGGTGATGGCGACCCGAATACTTTTCACCGCCACCTCAATTAACCGTAACCATCCTTTGGAAGAACGAGAAGCACGCCGTCCGCAAAAGGGAAGCGCGTTCCCCGAACTCCGAAAACTTTCATCGGAATACAGAGAACGCGCTTCGCATTGCGTTGATGCCGGTTAAGCAGCGATCCGCTCAGCCTCTTCCTTCGCCTTTACCTTTGGGCGGTGGATTGCCCTTGCCTTTGTTCGATGGAGGTGGAGGTGGCGGCGTGTTCTTGTGTTGAACCGCAGGCTGATTACGTGGCCTTGGCGGCGGAGCGCTGTTCCCTGTATTGTGGGTAGGCGGAGTCTTGCTGGTGTTCCCATTATTTCCGCCACCTAATGATTTCCCATTCGCTGGGACATTGGAATTGCGCGCGTTGGGCGGCCGAGTACCGCCATTTCCTCCTCCCGCGCCTTTGTTAGTGTTTGCCACGCCATTAGTGGAGGTGGAGCCGCCTTTGTTTCCTCCGGCGCCGTTTGCGCCACCTTTATTGGCGATCGCAGCGTTATTCGCCGGGGCGTTCCTTGATTTCACCACGCCATTTCCGGACATGACTCCGGGCCGCGGGCTCGCCGCAACTGTGGGCTGGCCATGATTGGCGGAATAATACTGCGCCTTGTTGGTGCTGGCCGTTTGCTGATGCTGCGTTTGTTCGCTGGTGGCCGCCACGTGATTCTCATGCTCGGCGTTACGCTCCTCGGAGGTGGGCTGAGCATTCGTCCCACCCGTGCCGCCGTTGAAGCTGGTGCGGTTCACGGTGGTGTTATTGTTGATGACGGTCTTGTTGTAGGTGTTGTGAATCACGGTAACATTTACGTTGTTGACCGAGCGGTTGTAGGCGAATACACCGCCGCGCCATTCCCCACCGAAGTATCCAGTTCCAACGTACCCAAAGCCGTAGTTAATCCCGCCGTAGAATCCAATGTGTGGGCCCCAATAACCCGCGTGCCACAAGTAAAGTCCTCCACCCCAGCCCCAATAGCCTGGCGTCCAGAGGACTCCAACCATCGGCGGACGAACCCAAGTGCCCGGAACCCAATAGTAGCCGTCATCACCGTAAGCCCAGTAGCCGGGCGTCCAGAGGTATCCATCGCCCGGGCAAATGGGCTGAGCATAAACCGGCAAAGCGGGCGGGCCGATGCGAACAGATACACCGACACCGACGGCAATTTGCGCGGGGGAAGCGGGTGGAATTGCTATCACCGCAACCGCAAGGACCAGGAACAGAATGTAACGAATGCTTCTCATTTTCATCACCTCTCCGAAATGTCAGGTGCCTGAGCCGGGGTGAAATTCGTCTGCAAGAATACTCCTTTTAGCAAACCCTTTTCACAAGAGAAAGTCGCGCGGCTTGAATTGATAAACGGCAGGAACGGCAACCTGTGTCCTAAAGAATAATCAGGCCCTGGCGGATGCCGATGGCCACGGCCTCGGCGCGCGTGGAGGCATTCAGCTTGTTGAAGATTGAGGTGATGTGGAATTTTACGGTGTGCTCGGAGATCTTCAGGCGCCAGGCGATTTCTTTGTTGGCCAGGCCTTGGGCCAGCAGGTTCAGAATTTCACCTTCGCGCGGCGACAAGGACTGAAAGGGTTGCTGGCCCGAAGCTCCTGAACCGGAATTGGACGCTCCCGCCATTTTCCCGCGGTTATTTTCCAAAATGTAGTCGAGCACATCCGGATGAAACACTTGCAGGCCCGCGGCCGCGGATTCAATTGCGGATTGAATTTCACCGTCTGTGGCGTAATCAGGGAGGATCCCGCGAACTACGGATTCCGCGGCTTGCATGGCCTCCAAGGCCTCTGAAAATTCTGATTCCCGAATGATCAGAACTCTCGGGGCGGATTCATTTTCAAATTCCATCGGCGTGGTTCCTGCGGGGTCATCGAATGCCCCAGATTCGAGCAAAACATCCGGAGCAAATTCCAAGATTTGCCCTGCTAGGCCGGCACTGTTGAGTGAAGCTCCCACCCATCGCAGCGTAGGTGCCGACTTTACAAGCTCGATGAGCCGGGCGAGATCGGAGGGGGAATTGGCGCGAACAAATACGTTGATCAATTTGTTTCCCCCGCGGCGCGATCCGCCCGGCACCGAGCGCATGCCGGATCACATGCTCAGCACACAGTATCTCAGCATGTTAAATCAAGCGGGGCGTTCACCGATGGTGATGGTGGCTTCGACCAACTTTCCGTTGCGCAGGATTGACGCTCGGGACGGCTTGCCGATGCGATCGCCTGAGAGGAAAGTCTGGACGTCGCCGACATCATGAAGAGTGGCTGTTTCCAGGGAAAGGAGCACATCGCCGAGCATGATTCCGGCTTTTTCGGCGGGGCTTCCGGGCTCGACTCCCATGACCATAATGCCGGTTTCGCTGGAGAGCTTTAGCGAATCCCGAAGATTGCCCGGCAATCGCACGGTTTGCATCCCAACGCCCAGATAGGCGCGGCCGATATGGCCTTTCTTCACCAACTCCGCAACAACCCGCTCGACGGTTGATGGGGGAATCACAACAGCGGCGAGCCGCGAGAGTCCTGAAGTGTTTACGCCCATAACGCGGCCTTGATCATTCACTGCTGGGCCGCCCGAAAGATTGGGGTGGAGCCTGCGGTCCAGGCGGACAGTCTGGTCAAGTAAGCCGCCGCGCCAGGTTCGCAAAGCGGGCCCGGTTACGCCCACAATTGTTAGCGCTGCCCTGGACGCGCCTTCCGCGGTGCGTCCCATGGCCAGGAGCCAATTTCCCGTCTTCAGGGTTGAGGCATCGCCTATTTCAGCCACGGGCAGATTCCCGCCCTCAAATTTGAGGATGGCCAGGTCGGTGCTTGGGTCGCGGCCAGCCAGGGTTGCCGCGGCGGTGCGGCCATCGGGTAAAGTGACGGTGATTTCGTCGTCGCGTTCGATGGTGTGCTCAGCGGTGACGATGATTCCCGGTTTCCAATGTATGCCACTTGAGGGGATACGCCGTCGCGCATGGACCGCGACGACGGACTGCCCGGCCTTTTCGACCGAGCTTGCAAATTCGCCTGATAATGTTCGCCAAGTGGCTGAAATTGCGGATATTTCGCTGCTCATGGGCCCTCCCAGGGTCAATTCAAGAATGCCGTCCGGCTTGATCAGCCAGCCGGACAAAACAAGCTTAGCGCGTTCAAATTGTATGGACATCGCCCGAATGGCTAGGTGGCTCTGCGATTGCGCGGGTGGTTCACAGGTGCGAATGCCTTACGACTAATTGGAGTCCTTGACCTAACCGCTCCTGACGGTCGTCGTCTAATCCACGAAAGGGGGTGGGAATATGTTCGACCAATTCAAACTGTACAAGATCGCGGGGGCTTGCGGAGCAGCGCTGTTGCTGGCCGCTGCGGGGATCCAGGCAAGCCAGCCGCAATTAAACGTACGCATGAAGAATGTATCCGGCACCACAAGTTCGCATGGTTCGATCCGGCAGTGCAGCGATCTGGAGGTCTCATTTGAACGCGGAGCGCGCGTTGCGCATTCCGAGCAGACAATCACAATCCCTCACGCCTCTGCGCCTGTGTTGCGCGCTCATCTCAGTGGAGCTTCCGGCATGACCATTTTCACGGGCACCGGCGCCGATTATTCCGTTACCGCGTGCAAATTTGCCGCGGCGACTTACGCCTCCTCAAGCAACGAGAACCTGGACGCTATCCACGTGACCGTACAAAACGGGGAGCTGCAAACAAAAATCCCCGAAGACGACAATTGGCTGCTCTATCTGATCATTCAAGCGCCCAGCGGCGCGGATCTGGATGTATCCACAAGGAATGGACCGATGGAATTGCGCGATCTATCCGGCAAGATAACAGCGCATGTGGAAAATGGACCGCTCAGTCTTACCCATTGCACCGGCGAAGTGGATGGCAGCGCCATCAACGGCCCGCTCAGCGTGAACGGGAGCAGTGGAAGGATGCATGTGCGTACGGAAAATGGGCCGCTCAGCGTCAGGCTCGAAGGAAACAGGTGGGAAAATGGAGGGATTGAAGGAAGCACGCAGAACGGCCCATTGGACCTGGGCGTGGCCGCGGGATATCTTTCGGGAGTGCTGGTGAAATCCGATGGCTATTCACCGATGAGCTGCCGGGCCGCGGCATGCAGCGAAGCGCAACGCACCTGGGACGACAATTCGCGGCGAATTGAAATCGGCAAACAGCCCGTGGTCATTCACCTCTCCACGCACAATGGCCCGGTAAGCGTTAATTCACGCACTTCGTCTGACGACGACATTTAGCAGCAAACTTGATTTTCATTGGGAGGCGCCGGGAGAGATTTTCTCCCGGCGTTTTCATTTTGTGGAAACAAAATCCGGAACTATTTCTTCGCGCGGCGCCAAACCGCGAAGGACATGCCCTGCGGGTCCAGCAACACAGCCATTTCATCGCCCTCCGGTAAGACCGTGGGAGGAATCAGCAGCTTCGCTCCCAACCCTTCGGCTTTCTGGACGGAAGCTCTCACGTCGTCCACGCCCATAAAAAGCTGAACGAAATTGGGAGACTGCGGCGGAGCAGGCCAGATGCCGCCCTGAATTCCTTCCTTCGAGCCGGTGTCAATCTTGCGAAAACCCATGGGATTGTTCGCGTCCACGCTCCACCCGAAGAGTGAGGAGTAGAACTTAGCCGTTTCGTCCGGCGTCTTCGACAATATTTGAAATTGCAAAACTGGATTGGTCATCTTGCCTCCGGGCTGGCTTTCGCGCAGGGACTTGTCTGCTTCTCAGTTGCACTTTCTCTGACTCTCGCGAGCGCCAGGGTCCGGAAGTCGCGTTCCGTCAAAGGCTGCAAGCCGGTCGTATCGGCCCATTGGTTGGACGCTTTCATTTCCAGCAGACGGAGCCGCAGAAGACGGCTCAGCGCAAGATTCACTTCGTCCACGGGTGCATCTATCTGCTTTGCGATCCAACGGCAATCCGCCCGAAATTCAGGAGTTTGAGAGAGCCGCAGAATTTGCCAATGGACGGCCTGCGTTGCGATTCCCGCGCCCTCGGCGGCCCACTCCTGGAGCGCTTCCTGCTTTAGAGCCGCCGCGCGATTGGGTACGGATTCGGCGGCAACGAACCAAGCGATTTCCTCCTGTCCCATTCCCAACTTTTTTCCCCAACTCCGAATCCGGTTCAGCGGGACTCGGCGCCTGCCGCGAAGAATCTGCGAAAGCGTGGAATGATCCGATTCCAGGAACGCTGCAAATGCGCGGAGCGAGTAGCGCCGGTTCTTCCTTTGGCGCGCCGCAAGCTCCCCGTTCAAATATTCGCGAAACGATGTTCCGTCCATGCGCCCGATCGTACGGGAAGAAATCCGCATCCGCAATGGGCGTGAACGACAAAGCGGGGCAAGCCATTGCCCCACCTGCCTGAAGGATGCGCCTGCCTGTTCCGAAATTGACGCTCTGCTATACTCGCGCGGATGGCTGCTTCCAAACCTGCCAAGAAACTTTTCCTGGTGGACGCGATGGGCTTCATTTTTCGCGCGTTTTTTGCGCCAATGGAGCGGCTGCGCAGCCCCTCGGGCATGCCCACTAAGGTCCCCTATTTATTTGTGCAAATGTTGCGGCGCCTGATGCGTGACTACCAGCCGGATTATCTGGCGGTGGCGTTTGACCTGCCCGAGCCGACCTTCCGGGACAAGCTTTTCGCGGAATACAAAGCGCAGCGGCCGCCCATGCCCGACGATCTCGCGGTGCAATTGCCGTATGTGAAGCGACTGTGCGAAGCGTTGCGGCTGCCGATTCTGGCCGAGCCGGGTTATGAGGCGGACGACATTATCGGAACGCTTGCAGCGCAGGGGATCAAGCGCAAACTGGACATTTACGTGGTGACCAGCGACAAGGATTTTTTGCAACTGGTTGGCGGTTCGGTGCGTGTCCTGATTCCCACCAAGCAGGATTTGCTGGTGGACGAGGCGAAGGTCGTCGAGCTTTTGGGCGTGACGCCGGATAGGGTGGCGGACGTGATGGCGCTGATGGGCGACTCGATTGACAACATACCCGGCGCAAAAGGAATCGGAGAAAAGGGCGCGCGGGAGCTCATCCAACGGTTCGGGTCAGTGGAAAAGGCGCTGGACAACGCGGACAAGGTCGAGGGCAAGCGGTATCGCGAGGCTCTGCAGACGCAGCGCGAACAAGTGATGATGTCCAAAAAGCTGGCTACGATTTCCAGGGATGCGCCCATCCAACTGGAGTTGGAAAAACTTACCGCGCGGGAACCGGATACCCAAGCGCTGCGCGAGCTATACGCCGAGCTTGGATTTACATCCCTGCTGAAAGAACTTGGGCCGGCGGCGCCATCGGCGGAAACTTTGGGTGAGCGCGATTACGCAGAACTGGATTCGCCCGAAGCGGTGCGCAAATTTCTGGCCGCGGTGGACCACGAGCAGGAAATCGCCGCCTGGCTGGAGATTGCGGCGCGCGGGGCCGACGACGAACAGGAAGAAGAAGGATTCGGCAGCAGCATCGCCGCGATCGAGCTATCTCCAAAAGCGAGTGTTGCGCGCACTTTCCACCTTCCGGCCGATGATAAAAAGCGCGGCGAGTGGATCGCGGCTTTGCAATCCTGGCTGGCGGATGTGAAACGGCCCAAAATTGTCCACGACCCCAAGCTTTTCGCACTGTTGCTCGGACCGGTATCGGGAATTCGTCACGCCACCATGCTTTATTCCTATTTATTGCGGCCCACCACGGCGAACCACGAATTCGGGGACGTTGCGCTCCGCTATTTGAATATTTCCGTGGGCGCTTCGGCGGGCGGGCGCGCGGATTCGCTTCAGCGGCTCGCGCCGGTGCTTCGACAGCAAGTGGAAGCGCAAAAACTGGAGCGCCTTTACGAAACGATTGATCTCCCACTCGCGCCGGTGCTGGCCGAAATGGAAACATACGGAGTCCGCGTGGACCCGGAAGCGCTGGCGGCCATGTCCGCGTCCATGGAAGGTGAGATTCGCACGCTCGAATCGCGCATCTGGGAATTGGCGGGTGTGGAGTTCAACATCAATTCGCCGCAACAACTCGCGGAAATACTGTTCGACAAGATGAATTTGCAACCGCCTGCGCGGCGCGGGAAGGCGCGCTCGACGGCGGCGGAAGTGCTCGAAGTGCTGGCTCTGACTCACGAACTGCCCAAGAAAGTGCTGGAATACCGGGAACTCACGAAATTGAAATCCACATACGTGGACGCGCTGCCGCGACTGATTCACGGGGATACCGGCCGACTGCACACGCGCTTCAGCCAGACGGGGACGGCGACGGGGCGGCTCAGTTCGTACGAACCAAATCTGCAAAACATTCCAGTGCGTACGGAGCTGGGCCGGCAGATCCGCGCGGCATTTGCGGCGGCTCCGGGGATGACCTTGCTGTCCGCCGATTATTCGCAGATCGAATTGCGCATCCTGGCTCATCTCTCCGGAGATACCGTTCTCACCGACGCGTTCCGCCACGGAGAAGACATCCACGCGCGCACCGCGCAGGAAGTTTTCGGGGTGGGGCCGCTGGCGCAGACCGCCGAGCACCGTCGCGTGGCGAAGGTCATCAACTTTGGAATTATTTACGGGCTTTCGGCGTTTGGACTGGCGCAGCAACTGGGGACGGATACGAGTGAAGCGGCGAAATTCATCGCGGCATATTTCGCAAAGTACAAGGGAGTGAAAGCGTTTCTGGAGGGCACGGTCGAGGAAGTGCGCAAGAAAGGATATACGACAACTCTGTTTGGCCGGACCCGGCCCATCCCGGAAATCAATTCGCCGCAAATCAATCTGCGCAATTTCGCCGAGCGGACCGCCCTGAACACGCCCATTCAGGGGACAGCGGCGGACTTGATCAAGCTGGCCATGATTGAAATTGCGAAGCGGTTTCCGAAAGAAAAATTCCAGGCGAAAATGATTTTGCAGGTACACGACGAACTTCTGTTTGAAGCGCCGCCAGGCGAAATGTCCCGGCTCAATGCGCTGGTGAAAGAGTGCATGGAAGAAGTGCACAAGCTTAGTGTGCCCATTAAGGTGGATTTGAAGGCCGGGCCGAATTGGCGGGACATGAAAGAAATTAGAAACTGAAGAGCGAACTCCTTCCGGTGAAGAGACACGGAGTTCGCAGAGAAAGTCTAAGAAAGAAAAAACCGATTCTCCGGAAGGACTCCCTCGCAGAATTTGGCTGGGCTTTCCTCGATCTTAGTGGGGGACCGAATTCACATAAACGCCATACCAGTCCGTGGCAATTTTTTGCTGGGCATCCTGCAACGTGAGGCGGCCCGCACAAACCTGGTCGTGCAGATAATTTTCCACTTTGTCTTTGTAATGCGCGCCACCATCGGCGATTGACGTTTGGTAGGGCTCGGGCCAGAGATTATGGGGATCAGTGGGATTCCCGCCGATTTCCAGCGGGATCAGATGATCCTCCTCATAATCCCGCAAGTCCGCATCGGCATAGCCGTATTCGCGGATTTGGCGCACTTTCAATTCGTGCGTATAGCTTTCCGGCGGGCGAATGGATTTCGTGCTCCAGTGGGGATTGCAGATCGTGTCTTGAATATTCTCCTGCGTGATATCTGGATTCGCCGCGCCTGGAGTGCGTACAGGATCGGGATAAATCTCAGGAGGACCAACGCGCGAATTGGTGGAAGAAAACTGCCCGGGGTGCGGTGAAGGCTGGCGCACGATGCGGTAAACGATAAATATCAGAAGGACAACCAAAAGGATTAGGAGCCGGGATCTGGAACGGGACATCGAGATCAGTTTATCGCAAGCGTTGTGTTTCCCGGCTGAACGAAATGGAGCGATTGACTGCGCGTCATGGGTCCATAGCCGCATGACGTAGTACCCGGAGCGTATAGCGGCACGCCGAAAAACTGTGCTAGGCTCTGGCGCTGTGATCGGCATTCATAAGGCGGCGAGATGAAACACTCCGAGGGTTTCCTAAGGCTGGTGAACGAAGCGCGCTCGCGCATCCGCGAAACCAATGTGGCGGAAGTCCGGCGGCGCAAGGATGCGGGCGAAAAATTCACGCTGGTTGACGTGCGCGAGGAGAGCGAGTGGGCGCGCGGCCATCTTCCCGATGCCGTGTATTTGGGAAGAGGCATCCTGGAACGCGACGTGGAGCTGCGCTTCCCAGACAAGAGTACGGAGCTGATCCTCTATTGCGGCGGAGGTTTCCGGTCGGCGCTCTCCGCGGACAATCTGCAGAAGATGGGATACACGAATGTTGCTTCGATGGACGGCGGCTGGCGTGGATGGCTGGAAGCCGGATTGCCCACGGTGAAGGATTAGAGTCATCCCAAAAGCCACAGAGGAAAATTGGCTGGGGCGAGAGGATTCGAACCTCTACCGTCTGCATTAACAGTGCAGCGTCCTGCCGATTGGACCACGCCCCAATCTTCAAGAATCCACTTTAATATATATAGGACGCAGTGTGTGAAAAGCAGTGTCCTGCCACTCCCGCTATTTTTCGCGCGGCGCGGGTGCGGATATGGACGGGCCCCAATCGGAGGGGCTGGGCGTCCAGTGGCGCGTGAATACGTCGGTGAGTGTGAAAGTGAGCAGCAACCCCAGCCAGAAAAACGCCGCGACAATAACAATCTTGGTCAGCCGCGAGCTGTACTTCACATGCATGAATATCAGAATCACCAGCAGCATCTTGGTCACGGCGATGACCAGGGCTACGACTGTGTTCATCGCGCCCAAATTGATGAAGGCCACGCCCGCTGTGAGCGCCGTCAGACACAGCAGCGCCAAAAATACGGCCACGTAGGTTTTCACCGGCACGATATGCTGCGACATCAGTACCGCCCTCCGATCAAGTAAAGCAACGGGAACAGGAAAATCCAAACGATATCCACGAAGTGCCAGTAAAGCCCGCTGATTTCGATGGGCGCGTAGTAATCGGCGGAAAACCGGCCGCGCCTGGCTTGGATTACGAGCACGGTCATGATTCCCAGGCCAATAATCATGTGCAGAGCGTGCAGCGCGGTCATGAAGAAATAAAAACAGAAAAACAGCTGGAGGTTGGGAAGCGTCACTCCAGCCGGGAGGGCCTCCGTGGGAGCGAAGCGCAGACCGGGCACCAGAAAGTCGTCCCACTTGTGGACGTATTCATGGGCTTTGATTCCGAGAAACGTCGCGCCGAACACCATGGTGAGCAGCAGGAAGGCGATCAACGCTTTCCGCTTGCCCGTCTGCGCGGAATGGACAGCGAGCGCCATGGTGAGACTGCTGGCGATCAAAACTGCCGTGTTCGTGGTGCCCAGCCTGATGTCCAGCAGGCGGCTGCCGAATTCAAACGCCGGAAGGTAGAGCCCGCGATAAATCGCATACGCAGCGAATAGCCCGCCGAAAAACATGATCTCGGTGACTAGAAAAATCCACATGCCCAGGGTCCCAGCTTCATGCTGCTGGTCGGCATCCACAAATTGATGCGCAACGTGTTGCGCAGCATGCTGCGACGACCCTTGTCCGTGCGTGACTGCGGTAACTTCAGCCACCGGCATTCCCTCCGGCAACCGCGGCGGGCGGGGCCATCTGGGCATAGGCGTAGGCTTCCTCGGTGACTACCGGCGTCTCCTCAAAATTCTCCGTCGGCGGCGGTGAAGGGGTTTGCCACTCCAGCCCCGTCGCGCGCCAGGGATTCGGCCCCGCAATTGGTCCGTAGCGCATCGAATAAATGAAATACACCAGCGGAATCAGGTAGCCGATGCCCAGGATCGAAGCTCCAGCCGAAGACATCACGTTGAGCACCTGAAACTCTGCCGGATAAGTTGCATACCGCCGCGGCATTCCCAAATAGCCGAGCATGAATTGCGGGAAGAAGGTGAGGTTAAACCCCACGAAAATCAGCAGCGCCGCGAATCGCGCCCAGGCGTCGCTATACATCCTTCCCGTGATTTTCGGCCACCAGAAATGAAGTCCGCCCATGTAGGCCATCACTGTGCCGCCAACCATGATGTAGTGAAAATGCGCGACGATAAAATAAGTCCCGTTTAAATGAACGTCCGTCGCCAAAGACGCCAGGAAAAGTCCGGTCAGCCCGCCCATGGTGAAAAGCCCGATGAATCCCAGTGCGTAGAGCATCGGCGCTTGATACGAGATGGAGCCTTTGTAAAGCGTCGCCGTCCAATTAAAAACCTTTATGGCCGAAGGAATCGCCACCAGAAAACTCAGCAGCGAGAAAATCAGACCTGCGTAAATCGACTGGCCGGTGACGAACATATGATGGCCCCACACCAGGAAACTGATCACGGCGATGGCCAGGCTCGAGAAGGCGACGAAGCTGTATCCGAAAATACGCTTGCGCGAAAAACAGGCGATCAGCTCGCTGACCACTCCCATTCCGGGGAGAACCATGATGTACACGGCGGGGTGCGAATAAAACCAGAACAGGTGCTGGAAGAGCAGCGGATCGCCGCCAAGCTTCGGATCAAAGATGCCTACGTGGAGCAACCGCTCAAGCGCCACCAACACAATCGTGATGGCCACCACGGGTGTGCCCAGGACCATGATGATGCTGGTGGCATAGATGGCCCACAAGAAAAGCGGCATGCGGAACCAGGTGAGCCCCGGTGCGCGCATCTTGTGAATCGTCACGATGAAATTCAAGCCGGTCAGAATGGAACTGAATCCGGAGACGAACACCCCCAGCGCGGCCGCAATCACGTGCGAGTTCGCGTACGTGCTGCTGTAGGGCGTGTAAAAGGTCCAGCCTGTATCCACGCCGCCGGCAAGGATAGCGTAAAGGGTGAAGAGCGCTCCAACGACATAGATGTACCAGCTCAACAGATTTATCCGCGGGAATGCCAGGTCCTTTGCGCCAACCATCATGGGCACCAGGAAATTCCCCAGCACCGCGGGAATTGAAGGGATCATGAAAAAGAAAACCATAACGATGCCGTGGATGCTGAAAAGCTTGTTGTAAGTTTCAGGCTGGACAAGGGCGCCGCCGGGAGTGATCAGATGCATGCGCATCAATGTGGCTGCCGCGCCACCGATGAAAAACATGAAGGTGATGGAGACCAGATAGAGCAACGCGATGCGCTTGTGATCCGTGGTGAGCAGCCACGACCGGATCCCGTATTTCGCATTCAAATAATTTACGGGCGTGGCCACGGGCACTTCCGCTACGGCGGTGCTCATTGCGCTTTCCTTTCCTGTGCGCCCAAGGACTTCACATAGGCCATCAACTGCAAGATTTGCTCCTCATTTAATTGCCCCTGAAAGGTGGGCATCACCGGAGCGAACTCCGCAAGGGGCATGGAATTTGGATTGGTGATGGCCTGCCGGATGAAAGATTCGTCCACCAAAAGCGTGCGGCCATCCTTCAGCGGTTGTTGAGTGCCGAATTTGCCGGTCAGCGATGGCCCTTTCCCGCTGTTGTCATTCTTGTGGCAGGTGTTGCATCCGTATTGCGCAAAGAGCCGCTCGCCCGCCTGGGCCATGGACTCGCCCTTGGAGCCGCCCGCAATCCAGATGGCGTAGTCCGCCGGAGTCATTACGTAAACCCAGCCAATCATTCCGGAATGCTGTGCGCCGCAATACTGGGCGCAGAAAAAGTGGAATTTGCCCGTTTCCGTGGCCTGAAACCAGATACTCGTATACCGCCCTGGCAAAACATCCTTTTTCACGCGGAAGGCCGGAACGTAAAAATCGTGGATGACGTCTTCGGAGGTCATAGTGAGCTTCACCGGCACGCCGATGGGAACATGCAGCTCATTGATCTCCCGCGGACCCTCGGGATGCTGGAGATGCCACATCCACTGTTTCCCGACCACGAAAATCTCCATGGAGGCGTTGGGCGGGCGTGAATTCGCAAAATACAAACTTGAACTCCACACAAAGATGATTGCGCATAGTCCCGTGGGAACCAGGGTCCAGGTCAATTCGAGTGAGAGGTGCGTTTTCGTTTCAGCGGGCTGCTCGTTTTCGGAACGCCGGCGGTACTTGATTGCAAAATAAAGAATCGCCGAAAAAATGATGAAGGTAAAAAAGAGTGTGATGCCGGTAAGAAAAAAATGGAGCTTGTCCACACCTTCGGCGATGGTCGAGCCGGGCTCGGGGCGGATGGGAATCCCCAGCCAGGTCTGCATGGCCAACACGGAAATTATGCCTATGTTGAACATCTTTCCTTTCAGCTGACGCGCAACTTTCGTTCAGCTTTGAATCAAAGCGCCCGGCGATGCGCGCTGGCCGGCGCCACGGAATATTTCTCGCGCCGCAAGAAGAACATAATGGTCAGCGCGATCAGCAAAACCGTGAGCACACCGGCCGCGCGGACGAAATTCGTTATGAACACGCTGTATTTCCCCGTTTGAGGGTCGTAGTGGAAGCAGAACAACAAAATCGCATCCACGGCCGAGCCAATTCGGCCTTCGCTGGCCTCCACCAATCCCAGCCGGACATCGCGCGGCGAGTAAGAAATTCCGTAGAAGTATCGCGAGACGCGTCCCTCCGGCGTGAGCACCATGATTCCGCTGGCGTGCGCAAATTGGGAGGAGTCCTTGTCATACACAAAACGGAATCCCACTGCGGCGGCCAGCTCGCGAATTTGCGGCTCGTCGCCGGTCAAAAAATGCCAGCCGTGCACAGCGCCCGGCCGGCCATAGAGGCCCGTGTACATAATCTGTTTGGCCTCGGCCAGCATCGGCTTTTCACTCGGATCAATGCTCACCGTGATTACGTTGAAATCCTTTCCAATTTCCAGCGGCACTTCTTTCAGAGAATTCAGCGTCGCGTTCAGCACTTCGGTGCAAAGCATCGGGCACTTGTAATAAACCAGCGTCAGGATGGCGGGCTTGTTCTGCAAAAGTTGGCGGAAGGTGACGCTGCCGCCATGTTCGTCACGAAAATTAATGTCCAGCGGAACCTGGGAATTCAGTTTCTGGTCCAGCCCGACATTTTTTAGGACTTCGGGCTTGCCGCCGGGATTCTGCACGAAAAGATCCTGCGCCCGAAGCATTCCCGCGCTGAATACGATGCCGGCGAGCAATGCACAAAAAACTGCACATCTCATTTTTATCTGCACGCTTGGTCTCATTTCGTGGATTCCTTGGTCGCGTCTCCTGCGCCTGCCGCAGGAGGCGCCGCCGGTCGCGTTGGCAACTTGCGTTCGACAATCAAATCCATCGCGCGCTCAATTGGAATGCGAACTTTTCCATTGGCTCGATCCACCCATCCATAGGAATGCAGCAACTCTTCCTGGCTTTGGCGCACCTGGTTGAGATCCACGGTCGGCTGCACCTGCAGCCGTGGCTCGGGCGGCAGCGTCCGCGAATTGCTGAATGGGGAAGCCGCCGGGCCAAGTGGTTGTGTGGTTGAAAAATATCCGAATAGCCAGCGCATGCTGACGAATGAAAAAACCAGCACCAAAAAAAGTGCGATTCCAAAATAAATTATCCCGCGCGCGCTGACGTCACGCGTTTCGTATCCGGGTGTGGCAATCAATGGTTTAGGATCAGTGTCCTTCTGCATGTTCCACCAAAAACTCCGCCAGCCCCGGATCCGCCATCGGCAACAGCGGCCGAGCCTGAAGCTGGCTGAAAAACGCCCAGATCCACAATCCGCCAAGCCCGGTGACAAGGGTAAGATTCGTCCAGTGCACACGCGGCCCAGCAGCATCAAATGCCGGTGCAACAAGCCAGAAAACATCCACCAGCGTCAACGCTACAAGCAATCCCGCAACCCAGGAAAGCGCGCCGGGGACTCGCTTAACATCGCGCGACAGCAGCAAAAAGAACGGAACCGCGAAATGCAAAATAATTAAAATGACCGCAAGCGCCGCCCAACTTCCCCGCGCGCGGCTCATGTACCAGCTGGTTTCTTCCGGCATGTTGCCCGACCAGATGATCAGGAACTGCGAAAACGACAGGTAGGCCCAGAGCATCACGAAAGTCAGCAACAGGTTGCCCAAGTCGTTGAAGCGCTGCTTGGTGGCGATTCGCGCCAGCGGCTCGCGGTCCGCCAGCCTTCGCGTCACCAGAACCACAAACGCCATCGCCGACAGCGCTTGCACCACCATGATCAGCATTCCGTAAATGCTTGAAAACCAGGTCGGCTCAAGCGACATGACCCAATCTATCGAAGAGAATGTGACCATCATTCCCCACAGGATAAGCCCCGGCCCACTCAACCCTTCCAAACGTTTGGCGCTTGCAGCCGCCTGCACGCCGGTTTGCGCGGCATCACCATCTTGTTCAGACGACCATCGATTGAGCAGCAGCGCCAACCCGACCCACACGACGAAATAAATCATGCTGCGGGTAAGAAAAAATGGCGTGTTCAAATAGAAATGTTTCTGCACATAAGCAGGATCCGCCGCTGCATCCGGCCTCGCCCAGCCATACAGGTAAGTCATCCCAAAAATCAGCGGCAGATAAAGGATGGCCATCAGCCACAGAGTTCGCGTCCCGGATTCCAGTGCTCGGCGAATCAAATATCCCCAGCCGCCTCCAGTAAGGTGATGCATCATCAATAGGGCCAGGCAACCCAGTGGAATTCCCATCCAAAAAACAAATGCCACCAAGTAGGATCGGAAAAATTGTTGCGGGTTGCTGAAAAGCCCGGGAATGGAAACCACCATTCCCATTATTCCGGCGAACAGCGTCCCCCGGCGCAACTTTTCAAATTGCGGCAGCCGACTCGCGCCCGAGTTTACGGTTGTCGCGCTCACTGGGGCGTCTCCGTCTGAAGTTTCTTCTGCTCCGCGGGCGGCAAATCCGCGACGGTGGCCTGCTGGCTCAGTTGCAACGCGCGGATATACGCCGCGATCCGCCAGCGATCTTCCGGACTCACGCGCGATGAGTAGCTGTACATGACTCCCAGCCCGTTGGTCATCACGTCAAAAAAATGTCCCGGAGGCGCCTGTCGCAAACGGTCAATGTGGAACGATGGCGGCTGCGGAAATCCGCGCAGCACGATCATGCCGCGGCCGCTTCCGGTAACGTCGTGGCAGGGCGAACAATAGATATTGAAACGCTCGCGTCCGCGCTCGAGGTCTGCGCGTGTGATCGTGAATGGAAAAAGTTCGGCGTCTTTGCCATCCACTTTGCCGGTGTAAAGCAACGTATCCAGATGCAGCTGCCCGCGCGCGATTGTCCCCGGAACCGGTAGCCTCGCCGACCGCCCATCATCGAACGCCGTGGCCGCGTCGTACGGGTTGTAGCGCGGCTGCACATGCATGTCCTGGCGGCAGCCCACCGCGAGCAGAACGAACGTAGCCGCAGCCAGCAATACCTTCGGATCGGCAATCCACCGGCGATGCGAATCAGGCTTCAACTTCGGAAACCTCCCTCGCCCGCAGGCTGGTCAAGAACTGTTTCGTCTTGGCCGCATCGAACTGCCGGTCGCGCGCCTTGATCAGAAGGAAAAATCTGTCGCGCGTCGCCAGGGCAAACCGCTCCGCATTGAACACGGGATGATAAGGAGCCGGCAGCCCGTTCATGGCCAACATTCCAAAAACGCAAAATATGGAGGCGCCAAGAATCGTCAGCTCAAATGTAATAGGGATGAACGCAGGCCATGAATTGTACGGTTTCCCCGCAACATTCAAGGGATAACTGAAAACATTGGCGTAATACTGCATGAGAAATCCCGCCAGGCCGCCAAGAATTCCGCCAATCAGCACCACCAGCGGCAAGTTGGTGTGATGGAATCCCACTGCTTCCGCCAATCCTTCCACTGGCATCGGTGTGAACGCGTCAATCCGCTTGTATCCGGCGGCGCTGGTTTTGCGCGCGGCGTCTAAAAGCGCTTCCGGCGATTCAAATTCCGCCATCAGTCCGTAAAGTGGGTGGCGTCTCATACTTTTCCAAAGCTCGGCATTTCGGGATTCGGATTGCGCAGCCGCGCCTGGTAACTTGTCCTCGGACGCGTATTCAGCTCGGCCAGCAGCGTGTAATCGCGCGGACCGGCCTTTAGCTTTGCCACACGGCTGTTCTTGTCATTGATGTTCCCGAACACAATTGCCTGCGCCGGGCATACCGCTTCACACGCAGTCACGATTTCGCCGTCCCGCACGCTGCGATCCTGCTTTTCCGTTTCGATTTTCGCCGCCTGAATCCGCTGTACGCAATAAGTGCACTTCTCCATCACGCCGCGGCTCCGCACGGTCACGTTCGGATTCCGCAGCGCCTTCATCGAATCCGTGGTGTAATCGGAGAAAAGTCCAAAATTGAATCGCCGGACTTTGTAGGGGCAATTGTTGGAGCAGTACCGCGTGCCCACGCAGCGGTTGTATACCATCTCATTCAATCCCTCGGGACTGTGAACCGTAGCGCCGACGGGACAGACGCCTTCGCACGGCGCGTTTTCGCACTGCATGCACGGCACTGGCTCAAAATAAGTTTCCGGCCGGTCGATGTCTCCACGGAAATAAGTGTCCACGCGCAGCCAGTGCATTTCGCGCCCGCGGATCACTTCCTCCTTGCCCACCACAGGAATATTGTTTTCCGCCTGGCAGGCCACCACGCACGCGCCGCAGCCCACGCATTTGTTCAAATCAATCGCCATCCCCCAGGCATAGCCGTTGTATTCAAATCCCGGATAGAGAGACAGCTCTTTCGGCGGAGTTGGCTCCGCCATTTCCTGCGCGAATTTCGGATTCTTCTTGAACTCGTCGAGCGTGCCGATGCGCACCAGATCGCGCGCGAAGGCGTTCTGGCTTTCCATGTCTACTTGGCCGACCGGCATGCCGTTGCCTGTCTCAATAATGTTGTGGTGCTGAGTCGCCGCGAGAGGATATGTCTTACCGGTCTTCCTAATCTCTGGGTCGAACTCCATTCGGAGCCTGGACCAGGTTTGGATCTGGTATGCGTTGAAGCCAACCCCCGTGCCGAGCCGACCGGCCCGCCGTCGGCCGTAGCCTAGATGGAGAGTTACCGAATTATTTGCGTGTCCCGGAACGATCCAAACAGGAGCTTCAATGGCCCGCTGATGAAATGCGATTTCGATGACCTCACCGTTTTTGACTCCCAAGCTCTGAGCTGTTTCTGGACTTAATTGAGCCGAGTTGTCCCAAGTGAGTTTGGTGATTGGCTTCGGCGCCTCCTGCAACCATCCGTTGTTCGCCGACCTACCATCACCAATGGTAGGGTCAGGGCGATAAACAATTTCAATCTTCTCCGGTGGAATTGAAACCAATCCTTCGCCCGCGCCAGCATCTCCACAATCAAATGAACAAAGCGTCGCCCCTGGCTTGACTGTTCGCGGTTCGTAAGCTGTTCCAACCACTACCCCGTCGTGGAGTGATGTCTGCCAAAACTCGTCGAAATCTATTTCGCTGCGCTGTTTCTTCCAATAGTCACGAACCAAATCGTAGTCAGTTTTGTCCGATTGTCCTTGAAAGGCGGCAAGAATTCCGCGAGAGGTCTTGCCATCGTAGATTGGAGCGATGAGCGGCTGGATGAAACTCAGCGTCCCATCATAGGCTCGCGCATCACCCCACGATTCGAGGACATGCGCCGCAGGAATATGCCAATGGCACAATTCGGCGGTTTCGTCTTCATAAAGACCTAAATGGGCGCGAAATGGAATCTTGAGAATCTTTCGAGAAAAATCCAGAAAATCAGGTGCAGAGTAAGCGGGATTTGCGCCGAAGATGAACAGTGCCTGAACGTGGCCGGCGTCCATGTCGCTCGTCAACCGCATAAGACCTTCATCTATATCGGGCACAGCCTCTAACGGATCCGTATAAATCAACGTGTTTCCGACGCTTCCGAGAGCGGAATTAATCTCGTGGGCAATCGCGTGAACCGCGGGCGGCTGACTTTCACCGACTAACAGGACGCACTTTCCCCTGTTTTTGAGTAAGTCTCCCGCCAATGCAGAGATCCACTTATGTTGCATGCTCTTCCGGCCCTCAAAGCCTTTGGCTTGAGGAACCTGCAATTCCGCAGCAAGCGCGCTCGCGAAAGTTCCTATGTCCGCAAACCTCATCGCAAGTCGATGGTCGGCCATCGCCCCAGTCGTCGTCACCCCTTGCTCGACGACATAGAGCCTGTTCATTTTTGAAGGCGCGCCTTCGGCATTTCGGCGCGCTGCGAAATCACGTGCGTAGCGCATTGCACCCGGCCCCGAGTATAGAAAATCGGAATCGAGGGAGAGGATCACGTCGGCCTTGTCAATTCGGTAGACAGTATTCATGCGTTGGCCGAACGCCATTAAAGCGCCCTCCAACACATTCGCCCTCGAACAGGGCTCCCACTGATGCCACTGCGCTAGTGGAAACTCCTTTAGCAGCGCCTGAATCTGCGCCCCAAGCGACGGCGACGTAATCGTCTCCGTAAGAATCCGCAGACCCGCGCCCTTGGTGGCCAGAAAATTCGTCCGCAAATCGGCCACCTGCGAAAGAAACGCAGTCCAACTGCTGATGCGCCCCTCGTGAATCACCGATTGCGACCGGTCGGGATCGTACAAATCCAGAATCGAAGCCTGTGCAAAAATATCCGTCGCGCCCAGGCTTCCCGGATGCAGCGGATTCCCTTCAATCTTCGTCGGCCGCCCCATGTGGCTTTCAACCAGAATCCCCGTCGCCACTCCTTGCTGCACAAATGAAGTCGCGTAAAACAGCGGCTTCCCCGGAATAATTTCCTCGGGCGCCCGCACATAGGGAACAATTTTCTGGTCGGGCATTTTCGTGCAGCCCGAAAGCCCAGCGAGCGCCGCCGAGGCCGCCATCCATTTCAGAACATCGCGCCGCGGCACCCCATCCGATTCCTGCGCGGGGTCGTGCGGAAATTCATGCTCCAGAAACGCGCGATGCTCCGGCGTCTCCGCCAATTCTTCCAGCCCGCGCCACAATCGGTTCGCGCCGAACGCTTCTTGCTTCGCACGGATCGCTTCCAGATCCATCCGCGTATTCGAGTTGGGCTTCATGGTCATTTCATCTATGGCACGTCGAGCAGTTTGTGAGCGACTGAATCTTGTATTCCTTCACCAGCTTCTTCCCCAGCTCCTCCTGGTTTTCCGGCGCCTGGTAGCGAATGTTGAAGACCTGATCCCGCGGCCGCACATATTTCTCGGGAGCCCGATGGCAATCCAGGCACCAGCCCATCTGCAGCGTGTTCGCGCGCCAGGTGAGCGGCATGTCACCCACCGGCCCGTGGCAGGTCACGCATCCAATTCCTTTGTTCACGTGGATGCTGTGATTGAAATAGACAAAGTCCGGGACGGCGTTCACCCGAATCCACTCAATGGATTTGTCGTCGCGGTAGCTCGCGCGCACCGGCTCCAGCATCGGACTGTTCACCCAGATCTGCGAATGGCAGGTCATGCACGTTTGCGTGGGAGGCATCCCCGCCGCCGAAGAATTCTCCACCGCAGTGTGGCAGTACCGGCAATCCAGCCCCAGCTCACCAACGTGATGCTTGTGGCTGAAAGGAATCGGCTGGTCTTTCGCGACGTTCACTTCCGTCACATACGGCGACGCCGAAAGTTCGTAAACCGCCCATCCCAGCAGAGCGATAATAAATGCCGCACCATAAATGCTCAGCCGGGCAATGGTGTTGGTGCTCCGATGGAAGACTTGGGCCATAAAATCAATTTACGCCGCGCTTTCCGGCGCGCTAATTCGTTTTCTTCTCCTCCGTGGTTTCATCCACCAGCACACGCATCTCCGAAATGGAAATAATCGGAAGGAACCGGATAAACAGGAACAACAACGTCAGAAATAGCCCCACGGTCCCGGCAAACGTCGCCCAATCCCACCGGGTCGGAATATACATTCCCCACGCGGACGGCAGAAAATCGCGATGCAAGCTGGTGACCACGATAATGAAACGCTCCAGCCACATGCCCACATTCACAATCAGAGAAATCACAAACAGCTTGGCCACATTTGTCCGCACGCGCTTAATCCACAACAACTGAGGAATGGCAATATTGCACGAAATCAGCAACCAATAAAAAGGCGCGTACGGCCCGCCAAAGCGGTTCAGCATCATGAAATGGTCGTATTTGTTTCCGCTGTAAAACGCGCCGAAGGTTTCCATCATGTAGCCGTAAGCCACAATCAATCCCGTGGCCAGCATCACCTTGGCCATGTTCTCGAGATGCCTCATGGTGATGAAATCTTCCAGCCCGTAAAACTTCCGAATGGGAATCGCAAGCGTCATGACCATCGCAAATCCGGAATAAATCGCTCCGGCCACAAAGTAAGGAGGAAAAATCGTGGTATGCCACCCGGGCACAATGGCGACGGCAAAGTCGAAGCTCACCACCGTATGCACGGACACCACCAGCGGAGTCGCCAGTCCCGCAAGCAATAGAGACGCAGTCTCGTAGCGATGCCAGTGGACCGCCGACCCGCGCCAGCCCATCGCGAAAATTCCGTAAAACACTTTCGCCCAGCGCTTGCGAGCCTTGTCGCGCAGAGTAGCCAGGTCCGGGATCAATCCCACAAACCAGAACATCAGCGACACAGTCGCGTACGTGGACACTGCGAACACATCCCAAACCAGCGGGCTGCGAAATTGCGGCCACAAATACATGGTGTTGGGATAGGGCGCCATCCAATAGAACAGCCACGGCCTCCCCATATGCAGCAGGGGAAACAACCCCGCGCACGAAACCGCGAAGAGCGTCATCGCTTCTGCGAACCGGTTGATGGAGGTGCGCCATTTCTGCCGCAGCAGTAACAGGATTGCCGAAATCAGAGTACCGGCATGGCCGATCCCGATCCACCACACGAAATTGACGATGGCGAATCCCCAGCCAATCGGAATGTTGATGCCCCAGATTCTCGTGCCGGCAATCAGCAGGTAAGCCACCGCGTAATTCAGCAGCATCAACAGTGCGAAGGCGATCGCAAAGCCGAAATACCACCCTCGGGGGGTGTGCCTCCTCAGAACAATGGAGCTGATTTTGTCAGTGACCGAGGCGTATGTGTGCCCCGGTTCAATTACTGGCGGATTTTGCGCGGATTCCATCTACCGGAAAATGGATTCAAGGACGAAATGGAAAAACGAGAATAGCTCCGAACCTGAGATGATGCAACCTCTGGGGAGTGCAATTCCCAGGATTTGCTTTCAGTGCGAAGGCTGGTTGCGTGGGGACAATCAAAACTTCAAACCTGTTATGACTTGAAACATGAGTCAAACTTTCCGGTGGACATATATCCGGCCCGCACGTGAAATGGATCTTGCGCGCAACCTTACTGGAAGCGCGAGGGTTCGCTCCTGAAAAATGTTCTCCTCTTTACATGAAATTTGGTCATTGAATTCAGATTGGGTGATCTTGGCCGCGGCCTTGATCCTGGCTTCGTGCTGGCCCCTGCTGGGCAATTCATTGTTGGCTCCTCTTGAAAGGGCTTGCGAACATTTTGCGGCGCACAAGAAACTCGCCGTGGTGACTGCCTTCTTCGTCCCCATCTTGATTCGATTGAGCCTGTTACCGATTTTTCCCATCCGGCCGCCTGGCGTTCACGATGAATTCAGTTATCTGCTGGCTGCGGATACCTTTGCGCACGGGCGATTGGCAAATCCTCCGCATCCGTTGTGGATATTCTTCGATACGTTCCATGTCTTACAGCATCCCACATACTCTTCAATGTATCCTCCCGCGCAGGGGGCGGTGATCGCGCTCGGTCAGTTGCTGGGCAATCCATGGATTGGAGTTTTGCTCAGCATGGGCGCGATGTTTGCCGCATTACTGTGGATGCTGCAAGGCTGGTTCCCTCCGAAGTGGGCTTTGTTGGGGGCAGCTTTGCCACTTTTTCAATTCGGAATTTTTAGCTACTGGATGAACAGCTATTGGGGCGGTGCGGTCGCAACGCTGGGTGCCGCTTTGGTAATCGGTGCTTATCCCCGAATACTGCGAAAACACCGTTTCCGCGACGCCGTGCTGCTGGGATTGGGAACATGTATCCTGGCAAACAGCCGTCCTTTTGAGGGGCTGATCTTTTTTCTTCCCGTGGCCATTGCACTGACGTACTGGCTTTTCAGTCGCAAAAGTCCCGGCTGGCGGATATCTGCGCGGGACATAGTGATCCCCTTGGGCACCGTGCTGGCGCTTGGGTTGGTTTTTGTCCTTTATTACAACTGGAGAGTTACGCTTAGCCCGTTTTCCTTTCCCCATACTCTGGATGACCAGCAACATTTGACCGTGTCAAATTTTGTCTGGGGATCCAGCCAAAAACCAATGCAATACTTGAATCATCAGTTTGACGTCTTCTACAACCACTACGCGCGCAACCAATTCCTGCACACCTGGGAAGACTTTGGGCGCATCTCCTGGAAGAAAGTGACCGATTTTCAGGATTTCTATTTGGGAATTCCCCTGGTGACCCCGTTGTTGGCGCTTCCCCGCGTATTCTTTGACCGTCGCGTCCAGCTGCTTGCCCTGCAATTCATGCTCTGTGCCGCCATGATGCTGACCGTCATTTATTTCAATCCTCACTACGCGGCGCCTGCATTCGCCGCGTTTCTTTGCCTGCTGGTTCAGATGTTCCGTCATATCCGACGGTGGAAATTCCGCGGCGCTGTGGTGGGCATTGGGATAACGCGGGCGATCTTCTTGCTAACCGCGGCGGCGGTCCCTATTTGCATTTATCATTCAGCGATTGACCCAAAAACGAATTACGGCCTCGGTGCGGGCGAGCCGAACTGGCAGCGAGCTGAATTGGCAGGGCAGCTCGACGCGATGGACGGACAGCACCTGGTGATCGTCAGGTATTCACAGACCCACCACAATGTCCATCACGAATGGGTCTACAACGCGGCGGACATCGACCATGCCAAAATTGTTTGGGCCAGGGAAATCCCCGGCGTCGACCTGAATGCGCTCTTAGATTATTTCAAAGGACGAAAGACGTGGATCGTTGAACCTGATACTTCCCATCCCTTGCTCTCTCCCTATAATCCAGGAATAGCGGTCCCGCCAAATACGGAAAACAGGTTGCCGGCGCCATGAGGAATGCCTCCAGTATCCAGAGCGAAAACGGGATGGCTCACTCCTCTCCTTCATTTTCCAGTTTCGACTTCGAGAAGCTTTCGTCATGGGCACTGGCCGCTCTCATTGGTTACGCTGCGGTCAGAAACGTATTTGAAGCCCTGACCAAGCCATTCTGGTATGACGAGATTTGTACCTGGGTCATCGTTCATCAGCCAGGGGTTTCCCGGATGTGGGAGGCACTGGCACACGCGGTAGACGGTCAGCCCCTCGGTTATTATCTTCTGGAGCGGCTTGCATCCGTCTTCGTGGTCAATGAACAGATTTCCTTTCGCATCCCTTCGATTCTCGGACTCGCCGTGGTGACTTTGTGCCTGTTCCTGTTTGTAAAATTGCGCAGTAACAGTTTGACTGCGTTCATTTGTGCCGCGATTCCGTTGTTTACAGTGCTCTTCGATCCCTACGCGGTGGAAGCCCGGCCCTACAGCGTGGTCGTGGCCTGCATTGCCTTCGCCTTAGTGTGCTATCAACGGGCGCCGGCAATTCCATGGTTGATTCTCATGGGCGCGAGTTTCGCTCTCGCGCAGGCATTCCACTACTATGCGATTGTTTCCTTCTTTCCCTTCATCGTGTCTGAATCTGTCCTTTTGGTCAGGCGTCGGAAACTGCGTTGGACCGTTTGGCTGGCATTCTCTAGCGGGTTGCTTCCGCTGGCGGGCTTCTGGAGTTTGTTGTCGAAGTTCAGGGCTTACTACGGATCGCACTACTGGGCGGTGCCAAGCCTGGATGGCGCAAAATCCAGTTATGGATGGTTCTTCAATCTGTCACCCGCTTGGGGCCTAAACATCGCAGGTCTCGCCGTAATCATGGTATTGGTCAAATTGCTGTTTGATATGCGCCGCCACACCGGCGCGGAATACGCGGGAGTGGATTTAGTCCACGAACGTACGCTCGCGTTGGGATTCCTGGCGCTGCCCTTCGTGGGTTTCATAGTCTCAGATCTTGCTCATGGCGGCATGACGGTGCGGTACGTTATGCCGACAATACTGGGTTTCCCCCTGGCTGCCGGTTACGTTCTTCCGCCGATCAAGCGCAAAAGCGTCGCCCTTATCGGAATTCTCGCCCTTCTTCTCGCTTTCACGCTCCAGGAAAGGCGATTTTGGGTTTCTTACCCGCGCATTTTCGTTTCTCCAGCTGATTCAGTTCAGGAATTGGTGGCTTCGGCCGGTCATCCGGATCTCCCTGTCGTTGTTTCTCACCCTCATGATTTCTTGCAACTCGCACATTATGCCTCTCCGGATTGGCGCGGGCGATTCGTTTCGGTCGTGGATCCGGTCGAAGCAGTCATTTACACAGGTAGCGATACGGCCGACAGGGAACTGCAAGTCATGAGGGATTACACACCGCTCCAGGTTTACGACTTCGACGAATTCGCAAGAGTGCATCCTGCTTTTCTGTTGTATTCGAGCAATGCCGGAATGGGCCTCGATTGGTGGGGCATCAAGCTGTTTCGGAGCGGATACAAGCTGAAATTGGTGGCTATGAAAGACTTCTACCACAGAGTCTTCCTGGTCACTCAGAAATAAAGGCTTCTGTGAAAACCCGCGGCCAGACGTGAATTGTGTCTGTATTGAATCGCAGGCGAGACGATGCCCGTTCTCTGAATTAACAATTCAAAGATGTCAACATCCAATTGTACCAATCAGGAACAAACGAATCCGGAGAGCGTAGACGCACTTGCTCCGCCATGCCAGAATTCTTAACGGCTGCTTGGTCCGACCATTGGGCGAGCAGCCACTAGGAGTCTTGTCTTCAGGCGCTGGAAGGATTCTTCTTCGGACGTGTACGCGTCGAAGAATAATGGCGAAGCGGTCCCGATCCCTTGGTAATCGAGAATGAGACCCAATACAAACATCGCAATTGTCGGTGGAGGCGGACACGTCGGACTTCCACTTGGGATCATGCTGGCTGATCGCGGGATGCGGGTCACTCTGCTGGATCTGGATCAGCAAAGAGTTGATCAAATAAACTCCGGGCAGATGCCCTTCATGGAAGAAGGGGCCGGAGTGCTGCTGCGCCGCCACATTGGCAAGTCCCTTGTAGCTACTCTTGATAGCAATTGCCTTCAGCACGCTGACGTGGTGATCACCGTTGTCGGCACTCCCGTGGATAGGCACCTGAGTCCAAATCTGAATGAAGTGTACCGGATCATGGATGACGTGATCTGCCGGATGAAGGAAGACGCGATGTTAATTTTGCGAAGCACCGTCTATCCGGGAATGACGAAACTGATTTATGATCGTATTCACGCGCTCGGCCGGAAAATCCAGCTTGCTTTTTGTCCCGAGAGAATAGCTGAGGGGCACGCCATCGAGGAGTTGGCAACCCTCCCGCAGCTCATTTCGGCTTTTGATCCCGGGGCAATGAAGGTTGCGCGCGATTTATTCCTGACTTTAGCGCCCAGCGTAATCGAACTGCAACCCATTGAAGCCGAGCTCGCAAAATTGTTCTCAAACAGTTGGCGGTATTTGAATTTTGCAATTTCAAATCAATTCTATACGCTGGCGCAAAGCTATGACCTGGACTTTTACCGCATTCATGACGCTGTTACGCGCGACTATCCCCGCATGAAAAGTTTTGCCCGTCCGGGCTTCGCCGCGGGACCCTGTTTGTTAAAGGACACGCTCCATCTGGGGGCCTTTGCGAAGAACAATTTCTTTCTGGGCCACGCGGCCATGCTGATCAACGAGGGCCTTCCGAATTTCATCGTAGAACAGCTCCGGCGCTCCGGTTTATCCTCGCGGCGCATTTCCATCCTGGGGATGGCATTCAAAGCCGACTCCGACGATTATCGCGAGAGCCTTTCCTACAAACTCCGAAACCTGTTGAAACTGGAGGCCAGCGAAGTTCTTTGCACCGACCCTTACGTGCCCGACCCGACGCTGGTGCCGCTGGATCAAGCCATCCAGAACTCCGATGTGGTCATTTTGGGTGCGCCCCACACCGTGTACCGTGACCTGGAGATCTCGCCGGACAAGGTCGTGATGGACATCTGGAACTTTTGGAAAACCGAAAGCGCCCGCAAAGTGGAATCGTTATATGCCACACCGGCCCCGGTCGCATAACTAATCCATGAAAATACTGGTGACAGGCGCCGCCGGCTTTATCGCTGGCTACTTGATTTCCGAGTTGCTGGGTTCCGGATATGAAGTCACCGGTCTGGACAATTTCAGCAAGTACGGAAGGGTTGAAAAATCTTACGACTCCAATCCGCGATACCGGCTTGTGGAAGGTGATGCAAAAGACGTCGAATTATTGAAGGCGCTTCTAAAAGATTGCGATCATTTCGTGGCTGGGGCGGCCATGATCGGCGGCATCTCCTATTTTCACGCATTCGCTTACGACCTCCTGGCCGAAAATGAACGCATCACGGCAGCCGCCTTCGACGCCGCCATTCATGCCCATCGGCATTCCCGTCTAATGAAAATTACAGTCCTTTCTTCAAGCATGGTGTTTGAGAGCGCCACCGAATTCCCAACCCCCGAGGAGGCAGTCCGCCGCTCTCCGCCTCCTCTCTCCACTTACGGGTTTCAAAAACTTGCGACGGAGTATTTTGCCAAGGGCGCGCTCGAACAATATGGCCTGCCTTACACCATTGCGCGCCCATTTAACTGCGTGGGGATTGGCGAGCGCAGGGCCATTCGAGACTCAAACATCTCCAGCGGCAATTTGCGTTTGGCGATGTCACATGTGGTGCCCGATCTGGTGCAAAAAATCCTGAGGGGCCAGGACCCTCTTCATATTCTTGGTTCGGGGTCGCAGATCCGCCATTACACCTACGGCGGCGATTTGGCCCGTGGCATTCGCCTGTGTATCGAGCACCCTTCAGCACTGAATGAGGATTTCAACCTCTCCACCCCCGTCGCTACATCCGTGATCGAGCTAAGCCGCGTAATCTGGGAAAAGATTCACAAGGGCGGCAAACCGTTCCGCTACGTCTCGGACTCTCCGTATGAATACGACGTTCAAATGCGGTCACCCAATGTCTCCAAAGCCGAGAGAGTGCTCGGGTTTCACGCGAATACTCAGTTGGCGGAAATCCTGGATGAAGTCATCCCATGGATTGCGGAACAGATTCGCACCGAGCAGATCTAATGACGCCCCCCCTCCACATCGTGATCCCTGTGTACAATGAGGGCGCGAATTTCCCCCAGCTTCGATCCGCTCTCATTAGTGCAATTCACTCTCCCTTCGAGGTTTTCGTCATCTATGACTTCGACGAGGACAATACGATTCCTGTAGTCCAAAGAGTGATCAGCGAGGGCGACCGCCGATTCCATTTGGTCAAGAATTCCGTCCGGCGCGGCGTTGTCGGCGCGATCCTGACCGGATTCCGGGCCGTGGAACGCGGGCCGGTTCTCGTAGTTATGGGGGATCTTTCCGACGATCTTAATATTGTCGATCAAATGGCCGACTTATACCGCCAGGGGTTTCATCTGGTGTCGCCCAGCCGGTACATGCCGGGCGGACGGATGGTGGGAGGCCCGTTCCTGAAGCGAAATCTTTCCAGATGGGCCGGCATCACTTTGCATTGGCTCAGGCGACTGCCGACAAGCGACGCAACCAACGCATTCAAACTTTACGATGCTGAAATGCTCCGTTCCATGAGTATTGAGAGTCGCGGAGGATTTGAAATCAGCCTCGAAATCACCGTCAAGGCTTTCCTCGAGGGCTACCGGATTGTGGAGCTGCCCACTACTTGGCAAGACCGCTCCCAGGGGGAATCCCGCTTCCGTCTGTGGCACTGGCTGCCGCTTTATCTGCGATGGTACTTTCATGCCTTTCGTCCACGTTCACACCAGCCAAGGCCCTTGGTGAATCCTCAGCAGAGTTAGCTTTCAGTGCCCGGGCTCCTGAGTCTTTTCGACTTGGGAAATTATCATGGTTCAGTTTTTCAGAAGAGAAATGAAGTGCAGTTTTCGCCCAAAGATCATCGAGAACGGTGGTGGATAAATCGGTAAATCCTTTTGTGTGGAAACCTGCTTCAGGCCGGCGTTGCTGAATAGGTCCCGCCAGCCGGCGCTCGACAGATAATTGTAGGGGAGCAGCACACCGTGCGGCTTGTTTCCCACCCAGTCCATGAACCGCAATGTCGCGTGATCAAATGCGTCTTCCGACAGGTGGTCCTTTATGATCACGAACTCCCGGCTGACCCGGCATGCGTCCTGAATCACGGCCAGCGGGTCAGTGGTGTGGTGCAGGACGTCCACGAATAAACATGCATCGAAAGAATTCTCGGGAAACGGCAGGTGGACTCCGTCGTACGCGGTGCATGGGATCGCGCAGTCCTCACGCGGTTGCACCTCCACTCCGCTTACTTCCAGTCCGTTCACACGGGATCGCAAGATCGCATCCAGTTTTCCGTCGCCGCAACCAACATCCAACAGCCGCCAGCCGGGACGAATTAAGGCTGCAATCCGCTCCCCAAGAACTTCGATTCGCCGCCCGTGGACCAGCCGGCCGTGCGCCTTGCCAAGAAGTTTTAATCTGGGTTTAGTGGTCATGCGGCAACTCGGTGTCGCCGATATATGTGCTTCGGCTGATGCCGAGCATGCTCAGGAAAAAAGAAGCAAAAATCACCTGCACCCCTAGGAACATCCACATGGACCAGAACAGGACCTCGCGCACGTCATACAACGGCCCAAATCCGCTCTTCGCCCATTGCAGTGTGACCCAGGCATCTCCACCCAGGCCTGCGAATAGTGCGATGGCCCCTATCAATAAACCATCCTCGAGTTGGACACGATGCAGCCACCGGCGAAGCGACACCGACCTCCGGTCAAACCGCTCCGCATAGCTGAACACTTTCGCAAAGAACCCGACCGAAATAATCTGTGCCCCCATCAATGTAAAGAACACCCCGAAAATCATAGTGTGCAAATCCAGTATGACGTGCGGGCTAATCTGCCGTGGGCCGGGCAGGAGCCAGAAGACCAGCACCAGCCCCACAAGAAACAGAAATCCGCCCGGCAACAAAAAAAGCCAGTTCGGAGCGTAAAGAAGCATGAACCTCAGATGTCTCCAGCCATCCCGGAAACTTCGCAGGTGAGGTGGTCGTCCGCGCTTGTCGGGCCATAACGCGACGGGTATCTCTGTGATTCGCGCGCCCAATTGGCCCGCCTTGATCACAAACTCCGATGCGAATTCCATTCCCGAGCTTCGCAGATCCATCCGGTCGAACACTTCACGGGAGAAGCCGCGCATCCCGCAATGGCTGTCCCCCACCCCCGTGCGAAACAACACGTTCAGAAGGCCGGTTAGCCCGGGATTGCCAATGTACTTGTGGTGCCAGGGCATCGCGCCGCTGTGAATGCCTCCAAGAAAACGATTTCCCATCACGACATCGTTTCCTTCCCTCCACGCCCGGACAAAATCAGGTACTGCCGAGAAATCATAGCTGTCGTCCGCGTCGCCCATCACCACAAAACGCCCACGGGATGCGCGAATCCCGGCTTTCAACGCCGCGCCGTATCCGCGCTCAAATACACGCACAACCACCGCTCCACACGATTCGGCAATTTCGACAGAGCCATCCGTCGAGCCGTTGTCTGCAACAATCACCTCTCCACTCAGGCCGGCATTGCGAAATGCTTCAAGCGCTTTCCCAATACAAATTGCCAGGGAATTCGCCTCGTTCAAGCAAGGAATTACAACAGACACTTCCGGGCCTGCTGGCGTGGTGGTTAAGGAAGTCTCGAGAGGCTGGAGCGAATTCTCGACTTGCGTGGCCAATTCGTGATCACCAATCGTGATTCCAACACACTGCGCCTCTGATGGAAAGAGACCGATTGGTCCAGTGTGCTCTGCAAGTGAATCTATGCGAACCAGCGACCTTACATACGATTGCGGATGGAATAACCTTCGATAGGCGTACTTCCGCCGTAATTTGATTCGGTCGTTTGGGTGTGGTGCAAGGTAGGCGGCGGAAGGTGAAGGGGAAAGACGGACCGGCCCAGCCCTCAATCCCCTAAAGGGATCCTCGGCTCGTCTTTCCCCATCGGACCTCTTAGAAGGCACGCGGCGCTCCATTCTTAAGCTATTGAAAATACTGGGCATTTGGCTGGCGGGGGCGGGTAAAAACGTCCGGTCAATGCAAAATTTGCTTTCCCCAATATCGGGTGAACGCAATCTCCACGGCTAAAACCAAGTTCTACTTTTGTAGTTTCTGTAAGCATTGCCAAACGCGGCTTCAAGGACTTCGGATTCCTTGCGCGCCCGCACGATTTGCAGTGGAATGATCAGCAAAAACACCAGCAAGAAGAGGGGTTTCAAGTAGAACAGACAGAGCCCGCAAATCAGGACGCTTCCGAACACATAAATTGGGTTGCGGATTCGCGAATAGAGCCCATGCGTGACCAGGGTCTTGGCCTTCGCGCTCACCGAAAACGATGCGCCCAGTTGAATTCGCGCCATCATCCAGAGGAGCGCGCCGCAGACAATCATGCCCGCTCCAACCAGGCGCATCGGCGGCCAAGGCGCATTTCGGGCGCTCCAGAACATATATCCCATCACTCCCATGACTATGGGAATTGCTACCCAAGTATCGCGGCTTTGTGGCATGGCGTGAGTTCAGAAATTCAGCCTTATTCTCCTCTCAAATCCATCGTCTCTGATTTGTGATATGGACTACTTATACTACGCTTCTGCATGATGGGAGATGTCATGCTGCACACGTAATTTCAAGCAATTCCACCACATTCTTGACCGGCTCTCAATCCTTGTCTAAGCTGGAAGATTACTCTGGCCGTATTTTGCCCACAGGGCGTCGGCCTTCACTGGGAGAGGGCTCTCCATCACCACATGGCTCTGAAAAGCATCATCGTCCGCGGCGCCCGCCAGCACAATTTGAAGAACATCAACGTCGAAATCCCGCGCAACACGCTGGCGGTGATCACCGGCCTTTCGGGTTCTGGCAAATCCTCGCTCGCCTTCGACACCATTTACGCCGAGGGCCAGCGTCGCTACGTCGAGTCGCTTTCCGCTTACGCGCGCCAGTTCCTCGATCAAATGGAGCGCCCTGACGTGGACTCCATCGAAGGTCTTTCTCCTTCCATCGCCATCGAGCAAAAAACCACCACGCGCTCGCCCCGCTCCACGGTCGGCACCATCACCGAAATCTACGACTACCTCCGCGTGCTTTACAGCTCCATCGGCACGCCGCATTGCCCCACATGTGGCAAACCCATCCACCGGCAATCGGTCGAACAGATCGTCCAATCCACTCTGGACAAAAACTTCTGCACCACAGACGACCGCGTGATGGTTCTGGCTCCCGTAGTGCGTGGCCGCAAAGGTGAATATCGCAAGGAGCTCGAGAAGTACGCCCGCGAAGGTTTCCTTCGCGCCCGGATTGATGGCGTGCTGCGTTCGCTCGATGAGCCCATCCAGATGGATCGCCGCAAGAATCACACCATCGAAATCATGGTGGACCGCGTTCTGGTAAAACCGGGAATCGCGCAGCGCCTGGAGCAATCCATCACCACCGCGCTGAAACTCGCGAATGGACTGGTAACAATCTCCGTGGTCAGCGGTCCCGAGCGCACCTTCTCAGAAAAACTCGCCTGCCAGGATTGCGGAATTTCCGTGCCGCAACTGGAACCTCGCTCTTTCAGTTTCAATTCGCCCTACGGCGCCTGCCCTGCTTGCAATGGACTCGGCTCGAAATATGAACTCGATCCCGGCAAAGTCATCGTGGATTGGTCTCGCCCGCTCTTTGAGGGCGGCCTCGGCCCGGGCTCTGGTTCCACATTTATCAAGCGCACCTTGGAGCTGGCCGCCTATGCGCACGGATTCGATCTCACCGCGCCGTTCGATTCTCTCCCCAGCCGTGTGCAGAACATGATCCTGAATGGTTATCCGCCTAAGGAAAAGGGCGACGCGGACGCCAGGCCAAGGAACTCTTCCCGCCGCGGCAAGAAAAAAACCGGCCTGGAGTTTCAGGGCGTCTTCACGATGCTCGAGCAGAATTTCGAGCAATCCAGCTCCGACACCTATCGCGAATGGATGACGCAATACATGTCCGCCGTTCCTTGCAGTGTCTGCGGAGAGGAGCGCCTGCGGCCAGAAAGTCTCGCGGTGAAAATCGCGGGTCACTCCATCACCGAATTCGTGGCCCTTTCCATCAGCGCCGCTCGCCCCGCCGTGGACGCCATCCTGAAGACGCTGACCCCGCGGCAGCAGGAAATCGCCGGACGCCTCCTCGAAGAGATCTCCGAACGCCTCGCTTTTCTCGATGCCGTCGGCCTGGGCTATCTGAGCCTGAATCGCTCGGCGGCAACGCTCAGTGGCGGCGAAGCACAGCGCATCCGCCTGGCTACGCAAATCGGATCGCGGCTTCGCGGCGTTCTTTATGTGCTCGATGAGCCCTCCATCGGCCTTCACGCGCGCGACAATGACCGCCTCATCCGCGCTCTGGAGCAGCTCCGCGACCTCGGCAATACCGTCCTGGTCGTCGAGCACGATGAAGAAACCATTCGTCGCGCCAATTACGTCGTGGACCTCGGCCCGGGCGCGGGAAAAGAGGGCGGCAAATTAGTCGCAACAGGCTCCCCGCAAGAAATTGAAGCCACTGCGGACTCGCTTACTGGCCGATACCTTTCCGGTGCAATGAACATCCGAGTCCCCGAAACGCGCCGTTCTCCCAATGGAAAAGCGATCCACATCGTCGGCGCGCAAGCCAACAATCTGAAGAATATTGACGTGGATATTCCCTTGGGGCTCTTCGTCGTGGTCACCGGAGTTTCCGGCTCCGGCAAATCCACTCTGGTGAATGACATTCTTTACCGCGCGCTGGCGCAAAAACTTTACCGCTCCGCCGAACGCCCCGGACAATTCCGCGCCATGCCCGGCGTTGAGCACATCGACAAAGTCATCGAAATCGACCAGGCCCCCATCGGTCGCACGCCGCGCTCAAATCCGGCCACTTATACCGGGGTTTTCGCGCCCATCCGCGATCTCTACTCCATGCTCCCGGAATCCCGCGAGCGCGGATATCGCCCCGGCCGCTTCAGTTTCAATGTGAAGGGCGGCCGCTGCGAGGCCTGCCAGGGCGACGGCCTCCGCCGCATCGAAATGAATTTTCTTCCGGACGTATACGTAACTTGCGAAGTGTGCCGCGGCCACCGCTACAACGCCGAAACTTTGGCCGTTCGTTACAAGGGCCATTCCATTTCCGACGTCCTCGACATGCCCATCGGCGAAGCGCTCCCTCTGCTCGAAAACATTCCTCAGATCCAGCAAAAGCTTTCCACGCTGGTCGAGGTCGGCCTCGGCTACGTCCAACTTGGTCAATCCTCCACCACGCTGAGTGGAGGCGAAGCCCAGCGCATCAAACTCGCGCGCGAATTATCCAAACGCCAGACGGGCCGCACTCTCTACATTCTCGACGAGCCGACCACGGGCCTTCACTTCGATGACGTGCGCAAACTCCTTGACGTTCTGCGCCGCCTGGCGGAACTCGGCAACACTGTCCTGGTGATCGAGCACCACCTTGACGTCATCAAGCAAGCCGACTGGATCATCGATCTCGGCCCGGAGGGCGGCGACGGCGGCGGCCGCATCGTGGCCCAGGGCACACCAGAGCAAGTCGCGCGAAACAAAAAATCCTACACAGGCCAGGTCCTGGCGCGCCTCCTGCCCACAAACGGAAAGAAATGACGGTGGTGCAATCTTTGTGGTACAGCCATTCTGTCTGTGCGATTCCGACTGGCGCCCATTCCAATCGTCCCGTAGCTCTCTAACTTGCATTGTCCTGGCTCATTGAAGAATTGACAGAACCAGCGCAACATCGTCAAACTGCCAGTTCACGAAACTTTGCATGTCATGATCGACGACGACCAGAACCCACAACATTCCGCCGGAAATGAGCAGCAAGGCCCAACTCCATCCGCGGGCCCCACTCCCGCGCCCGATGCTCCTCCGCCCGATGTCCCTGGCAAAACTTTCCCGCCATCGTTCGGCGAGCCTTCGCCCCTGCAGCCCGCATCATTCGCATCCCCGTGGCCCGCGCCGGCAATTCCTTTCGACCTGAATGTCCCTTGGAGCTGGAGCGACTTATCGGTTTTCCTCCTTTTCTATTTCGCTTGCACAACTATCTTTTCGCTGGTGATCGTTTTTGCTACGGCGGCTGCGATGCACATCGGGATAAAAACGATGATCGACGGTCACGGTGTGTTGTTCATCAGCTTGTCCATAGTCGCCCAGGCGTTGGCTTCGCTTTCCTCGATATTCTATTTGCGAATGTTGGTGTATGCCCGAAGCCCGGGAGGCGCGCCACAATCGGCCGAAGGACCCTGGCAAGTGTTGGGCTGGCGCAGACTGGGAGAAAAAACTTCCCGAGCATCTACGGTTTTCAAGTATGTTGCATCTGGCGTCGGCTTGGCCTACGCCGTTTCGTTCGTCTCTGAATTTGTAGGCCAGCGCCGCAAGGTCCCGTTCGAGGATTTATTTCAATCCCGCCAAACAATCCTGATGCTCATGGCCTTTGGCATTTTGTTGGCGCCCGTGGTTGAAGAAATGATGTTCCGCGGCTTCCTTTATCCCGTGGTAGCTCGCCGCTTCGGCGTCGCTGTGGGAATCCTGACCACTGGAATCTTGTTCGGCGCATTCCATGCCATGCAGCTGTGGGGAGCCTGGGAACAAATCGCGCTCCTCGCGGTTGTGGGGATTGTCCTGACCTGGGTTCGCGCGCGCAGCCACACGATTCTTGCCAGTTACATCATCCACGTCGCTTACAATTCCACCCTGTTTGCGGGTGTATTGTTGGCCACGAACGGCTTGCGAAAAATTCCCGTGGGAAATTGAGAGCAGTTTAGAATTCGTCGGACCATGCGCAACGTATCCCAACCTATCCAGTGGACTGACGCGGGCGTAGTCATGCTCGACCAGCGCCGCTTGCCGACCGAGGCTATTTACTACACCTATTCAGATTACCGAGACGTTGCCAACGCAATCCAATCCATGATCATCCGCGGCGCGCCCGCCATCGGGGTCGCCGCCGCAATGGGAGTCGCTGTCGGCGTGCAGCACTCAAGAGCCAAATCCGTCAGCGAGTTGAGCGCCGAATTCCCAATGATTTGTGACACGCTGGCGCGCACGCGCCCGACCGCCGTGGATCTGTTTTGGGCCATCGGGCGCATGAAGCGCAAATTTGCCGAAGTCTCCGCGAAAGGTAATCTTGAATCAATCAAGAAATCTCTCGTCGCGGAAGCCCAAAGTATCCATCTCGAGAAAACCGCCATTGACGAAGCCATGGGCCGCTTCGGGGCCGAGCTCATGCCCCCCGACGGCCTGGTCATGACCCAATGCAATGCTGGGGCGCTTGCTACCGCGGGGATCGGCACAGCACTGGGTGTAATCCGCGTCGCTATTGAGCAGGGCCACAAACTCCACGTGCTGGTCCCCGAAACGCGTCCTTATCTCCAGGGCGCGCGCCTGACCGCGTGGGAATTGCACGAGGCTGGAATCCCGCTGACGCTCATTACAGACAATATGGTCGGCCATTTCCTGAAGAAGGGCGGCGTGGGAGCGATTGTCGTGGGGGCCGACCGCATCGCCGCCAATGGCGACACGGCCAACAAAATCGGCACCTATCAAATCGCAGTGCTCGCACGCGAACATCAGGTACCGTTTTACGTGGCCGCCCCTATTTCAACTTTTGATTTGACGATTCCTTCAGGCGAGCAAATCCCCATTGAGGAACGATCTTCGGAAGAAGTCACTTCCATCGCCGGCGTGCGCATCGCCCCGCCGGTCACCGCCGCGCATCCGGCCTTTGACGTGACTCCTGCGCGGTACATTGCAGGCATCATCACCGAACGCGGCGTCGCCCGCGCGCCCTACACCGAATCCTTGCGAAAACTGGCGGCATCCGCCGCCGCGCCGGCCTCCGCCAAATAGGTGAGAATTCTTCCCGCTGCCTCTGCGGAACTCTGCGTCCTCGGCATTAAATCTTTTGCTTCTTTTAGCGTTATTTTAGTTCTTCCTGGTGGTCCGGCTTATCTGTCTGCGCCGGCCCGACCTTGATCTTCACGCCAAAGTACTTGTAGTTCGAGTATTTCACGGTCATCACCAGCCGCACATCTCCCTGCTTGAAATGCAGCACGTCGTCCGCATGCGTGTAAGTCGGGAACCAGAAATCCGCCGCGATATTCTCGCGATAGGTGGTGAAGTGCGGGAACAGTTGTCCATCGCCGTTCTTCTTCATCTTGATTCCGTGGATAGCTTCCCCATACGTTTTCACAATGTTGTATCCCTGGTCTTCCACCCAGATGCGTCCCTTAAAATACGACTTCCCTTTTTCCACCTGTTTCGGCGACACATCAAACACATATGCGGTCAGCTCGTCCACAGGCTCATGCGTGACATATTTGATGTCGTACTTCGGCAATTGCTCCGGCGTGAGCACGAAAGGTTGGATGTTTTTGATGTCCGACATATCTTCCGGCGTCAATTGAAGGAACTGCAGCGTCCCGCCGGGCGCAAAGGTGACATTTTCAAATCTCTTGCCCTCGGGAGTAAAGGTGATGTCCCTCACCTCGTGAAAATTTCCGCCTTCCTCTCCTGCAGGCCCGTAGTCCTTTACATCCACCATTTGAGTGTAAGTGTAATTCCCGCGCGCTTCCTTGAACGCCGCCTCGCGCGCCGCAAATTTCTGGACTGCTTCTTCCAGAGGAATGGGCAGCGGACCCAGTGCATGCGACGTGGCCGGTCCGGCTTTGGCCGGGCTGGTGGCATTTGTCAATGTCGGTGTGGGCTTGGGTGGCGGTGCGGGAGAGCTGGCTGGCGGAGGAGGCTTCAGCGGCCCCACCTGCTGCGCGCTGGAATATGTCGCGAACGAAAATATCAGCCCAACGCAACCCATCAAACCTAAAATTGCCGATCCTGCGTATTTACGCTCAACAAAAGAACTTGTTCCCTTTATGACTGTCATTCTCGTCCTCTGCCTGGACTACCCCCGCTTCGATTATCCCACAAATTAAGAACCCCGCATCGCGCTCAAGGTTGTACTGCTCTTAAGCTCAGCCCATGGTCATAGAACCATGGATTTCCACTCGTCATCGAAGGTTCATGCGCTTTGCAGCCCTCCCGCGGGATGGGCCGTCCTTCATTCAATGAGTTTGAGCGCCGCTTCGCGCACGATCTCGAAAGCGGATTTCTCTTTCCGCGATTCATCATCCGACGCGGTGTTGAACGCAGCCACTACCGCGCTCCCGTTCTTCGGATTGAAATACATAAACGCCAGGAAGCCCGCCTGACTGCCGGTGTGGCCGATGAAGATTGTCCGGCCACGGCGCAAAATAAAGAACGACAGACCGATCGATTCCGATTCGTCCCCAGTGGCCTGCGCTCCGGGGCTGGTCGGAAGCAGCGGCCTCCACATCTCTTCAAAGCTGGATCGCTTGAGCACGGTGTCGTAGAGCTGCTGGGTAGCGGGATCGCCGTGGGTGGCGTTGGTTAGAAATGCAAGATAGATGGCGAGATCGCTGAGCGGAGCGTTCCAGCCGCCGTTCGGAATTGTGATTCCGGGATCAAAATCCGCGCCGTTGTCTTGCGGGACGTCTTGGCCGGATGAATCGTTTTTTCCGGCTGAATCGTGTTTTCCGGCTGAGTCGTTTTTGCCTGGTGAATCGTGGTCCCCTTTGGATGCGTGCAAGGTGTAATTGTGCGATCGGTCCGCGGCCAGGTAGTAAGGGGTGACGCCAAAATAGCTGTGCGTCAGGCCCAATGGCGCAAAAATGTTCTTCTGCACGTACGTCTCCCACGGATCGCCGGTGAGTTGTTCGATGATTCGAGCGAGATAAATAAAAGCCGGGTTGGAATAACTGTAACGCGAGCCGGGCTGAAACAAAATTTCCTGGTACGGCATCATGGCCACCAGTTGAGCCCAAGTGGTCGGCTCAAACGGCTCCCAGGGCTTGCCTTCCTTATAGGGCCAGGTGGGATTCTGGAAACCGGCGGAGTGGGAAAGCAGCATGCGAATGGTGATGTTGTCCATCGAGCCAAAAGGATTGTGGACCATCCGTAGTTCCGGAATGTACTGGGTCACATGATCGTCGAGCGTGAGCCGGCCGCGATCGCGCAGCTGCATGATGGAAATGGCCGTAAGTGTCTTGGTGATCGAGCCGTAATGATAGAGCGTCCGTTCCGTTACCGGCTTGTTGGAGGCACGATCCGCGAAACCATGCTCGTGATGCTCGATTACGCGTCCGTCCTCCACGACGAGAACACTGGAACCAACAATTTTGTCGCGGTCCACAGCGGCATCGAATTGTTGCGTGAAGGTGATCCAGTTCCCGCGGACTAGTGGATCTTGCGCTTGCGCCGCTGCGCAGAGGGGGAGAATCAGAATCGCCACGATTACGGCGCAAACTGGTTTTGCGAATCGAGATTTATTGAGCTTGAGGATCATCTTCCAAGCCTTCCTCTCCAAGAGACTCCGCAACAAGATTCCGCGGCGAGATTCTGCACCGGGGGTAAATCGCCGCAGCTCCGGAGCTCTGCAGGGCGCCGCCAATCATGCGCATGATACGCCTGATGCGCCAAAAACCGCTGAACGCAGAGTGCCGATACCCCCCCTCCCCCTGTTTTTCGTATGTATGGCAAATACAGGGGTTAGGGACGCGATCGTCGTATGTATGGCAACTGCGGGACTTAAAAGTGTTTGTTTTCATACGGATTCGCGGCCTTTCGTAAGTGCGGATTCT